>Ga0210406_10000018_pt1 | contig 270436 bp, 237 predicted proteins | sample IncBWC30MmetaG_FD_155454 | JGI IMG/M metagenome (GOLD analysis project Ga0210406, IMG submission 155454) | Forest soil microbial communities from Barre Woods Harvard Forest LTER site, Petersham, Massachusetts, United States - Inc-BW-C-30-M | ecosystem: Environmental > Terrestrial > Soil >... | reverse complement strand
TACCGATAATGGTTGTACGGATAGCACAACACAGACCATTACTATTTATCCTAAGCCTACCGCATCATTTACGATTAATACAGCAAACCAATGTCTGAACCCCAATAGCTATACCTTCACCAGTACGTCTACCGTTAGCAGTGGTACACTAACCTATGCATGGGATCTTGGTGATGGGACAACGGCCATAGGCAGTGCTCCTGCTGCACATACATATACTACGGCAGGTACATATTCGGTAAAACTGGTTGTAACGACCAACAATGGATGCAAGGATAGCACCACACAAACCGTTACCGTTTATCCGAAACCTATTGTAGCCTTCACTGTCAATAACGCTAACCAATGCCTCAACGCTAATAGCTATACATTCACCAGTACGTCTACCGTTAGTAGTGGTACACTAACAACCTATACATGGAATTTTGGCGATGGCACAACAGCTACAGGCACTACCCCTGCTGCACATACTTATACAACAGCTGGTGCTTATACGGTAAAATTGGTAGTGACCACCGATAATGGCTGTATGGATAGCACAACACAGACCATTACTATTTATCCTAAGCCTACCGCATCATTTACGATTAATACAGTAAACCAATGCCTGAACCCAAACAGCTATACATTTATCAGCACAGCTACTGTTAGCAGCGGTACGTTAACAGCCTATGCATGGGATCTTGGCGATGGGACAACAGCCACAGGCAGTGCCCCTGCTGCACATACATATACTACGGCAGGTACATACCCGGTAAAACTGGTTGTAACGACCAACAATGGATGCAAGGATAGCACCACACAAACCGTTACCGTTTATCCGAAACCTAATGTAGCCTTTACTGTCAATAACGCTAACCAATGCCTCAACGCTAATAGCTATACATTTATCAGTACAGCTACTGTTAGCAGCGGTACACTAACAGCCTATACATGGAATTTTGGCGATGGCACTATGGCTACAGGCACTACCCCTGCTGCACATACTTATACTACAGCTGGTGCTTATACTGTAAAATTGGTAGTGACCACCGACAATGGTTGCAAAGACAGCACCACACAAAGCATTACTGTTTACCCTAAACCTGCTGTAGCCTTTACCGTCAATACTACCAATCAATGCCTTAATCCCAATAGCTATACATTCACCAGTACGTCTACGATTAGCAGCGGCACTATAACGACCTATGCATGGGATCTTGGCGATGGGACAACAGCCACAGGCAGTGCCCCTGCTGTACATACATATGCTACGGCAGGTACATACCCGGTAAAACTGGTTGTAACGACCAACAATGGATGCAAGGATAGCACCACACAAACCGTTACCGTTTATCCGAAACCTATTGTAGCCTTTACTGTCAATACCACTAACCAATGCCTGAACCCAAACAGCTATATATTTATCAGTATAGCTACTGTTAGCAGCGGTACGTTAACGGCCTATACATGGGATCTTGGCGATGGTACAACAGCTACAGGGCCTACACCTGCTGCACATACTTATACTACAGCAGGTGTTTATACGATAAAACTGGTTGTAACGACTGATAATGGTTGTACGGATAGCACAACACAGACCATTACTATTTATCCTAAGCCTACCGTATCATTTACGATTAATACAGTAAACCAATGTCTGAACCCCAATAGCTATACCTTCACCAGTACGTCTACCGTTAGCAGTGGTACACTAACCTATGCATGGGATCTTGGTGATGGGACAACGGCCACAGGCAGTGCTCCTGCTGCACATACATATGCTACGGCAGGTACATATTCGGTAAAGTTAATAGCCACCAGTAATAATGGTTGTATTGATAGTACAGTACAATCCATGACAGTATATCCCAAGCCAACCCCTTCCTTTACTATTGCCGTTAAAGATATTTGTACCCATCCCGAATATACTTTTACAAATGCATCCAATATTAGTAGCGGCACTATGACGTATGTATGGAATTTTGGTGATAACAATACGGATGTTACACTTAGCCCATCTCATAGCTACGCAACTCCGGGCACATACAATGTTGTATTGGTTGCTTCCAGCAATAACGGTTGCAAAGACAGCATTACACAACAAGTGGTACTGCTACCTAATCCGGTGGCCTCATTTACCATTACTGATACGGCGCAGTGTATCAACAATAATAATTTTATATTCACCAATACATCTGCTGCCGGCCGCTTAGCCTATGCATGGAATTTTGGTGATGGAACAACTGCTACAGTGGCCAATCCCGATGGTCATAAATATATTACGGCAGGTAAATATACAGTACAGTTGACCGCAACTAATGATAGTGGCTGTGTTGATACAACGACACAAACCAGAACAGTATACCCTAGCCCTACCAGTATCATTGGTGGCAACAAAACTATTTGTAACGGTATGAACGATACCATAGCAGTTATACTGACTGGTAGTGGCCCATGGCAGCTTTCTTATTCCGATGGCAGTACGTCGGAAACGGTAGGGCCTATTAATTCATCGCCGTATACATTTATTGTAGTGCCTACGGAATCACATACATACACAATTACCTCATTATCTGATATCCATTGCAGTGCCAATCAGAATGATAAAAAAGGTAGTCATAGTGTTGTAGTAGAAGAATTCCCTACTGTATTTATTGACAAGGGCGATAGTATATTTTGCAATGGGGACGTAGCACAACTAACGGCCCATGGCAGCAGCGATGCCTATAGGTGGAATACTGGTGATAATACATGCTGTATCAGTGTAAATACAACTGGATTATACACTGTCGCTATTACCAATACTTGTGGCGAGGCTAAAGACAGTACGCACCTATCATATGGTAGTTGTGATAAATGCCTTTGGTTCCCGTCTGCTTTTTCACCCAATGGCGATGGCAAAAATGATATATTCCACAGTATCAGTTATTGCCAGGTATTAAACTATGAAATACAAATATTCAATCGTTTGGGCAATACAATATATACCAGCAACAACCCTAAACAAGGGTGGGACGGCACTCTAAATGGAAGACCTGCTGAAACTGGCACTTATGTTTATTTCGTCAAGGCAACCTACCTGGTAGATGGTGTAAATAAAGAGGTTAACCAAAAAGGAGATGTGGTATTAATAAGATAAAAGGTTGGTACAGTGTAATCAGGAAATCGGATTAGCATATCTTTATATTCCAAAAATAGACTCAAATAAAAAAGCTACATTTAAGTAGCTTTTTTATTTTGCTTGAAGTGGATGAATTTGATTTTTGTTTCACGCAAAGGCGCAAAGTTTAAATAAGATGCTAACTAATAACCCCTGACTTAAGTCGGGGGTTACAAAAGATTATTGATATATACTTTAGCTCAATTCTATTATGCTGATACCCATTTTTTATTGGCAAAATCTCCAAAACTTTCACCCTTCTTTCTTTCTTTCTTGAAGATAGCAAAGCAATTATCCAGTTCAGCTAGTATTGACGCTTCGTCAAGGCTGTTTTTATATAATTTATTTAAGCGTTCACCTTGATTATCTCCACCCACATGTAAATTGTATTTACCTGGTGCAGTTCCAACAAACCCAACTTCTGCCGCATACGGACGGCCACATCCATTAGGACAACCGGTCATACGCATGATGATATTTTCATCAGCCAGTTTATGTTTTTCAAGTAATGGTTCTATTTTAGAAATAAGGCTCGGCAAATATCTCTGTCCTTCTGCTAATGCCAGCGGACATGTTGGTAATGCTACACAAGCAATAGAATTTTTGCGTACCGCAGATGCTTTTTCAGTATGCTCAATTACTTTGAACTTTTCTAATAGTGCATTGATCTCTGCCTTGTCTTTTTCAGCTACATCAGCAACAATAATATTTTGTGTTGCAGTAAACAGGTAATTGGCTTTCCCTGTTTTTGCTATTTCTAATAAAGCTGTTTTAAGCGCTAATTTTTCGTCATCCAATACTCTTCCGTTTTCTACAAAAACAGTATAATACCATAATCCTTGTTCACTTTTTTCCCAACCGTACGCATCAATACGCTGAGTGAATTTATATGGTTTTGGATCTTCCAATTTAAAGCCGATACGTTTTTCTAATTCCTCTCTAAACCAAGGTGCACCGTATTTATCTAATGTATATTTTAATCTTGCTAATTTTCTATCGCTGCGATTTCCGTAATCTCTTTGAACCGTTAATACTTCGTAAACAGCTTTCAATGTTTTAACTTCTGTATCAGTAAACCCAATAACAGTTCCTAATCTTGGGTAAGTATCAGGATTGCCATGTGTTGTTGATAAACCACCGCCGATAGCTATATTGAAACCTTTCAATACATTGTTTTCAATGATCGCGATCAAACCCAGATCATTCGTAAATACATCCGAATCATTGTTTGGTGGAATAGCGATTCCTATCTTGAATTTTCTTGGTAAATAACGGTCCTGATATAACGGATCTTCTTGTTCTTTTTTATCTGCTATCTTTTCATCATTGATCCATATCTCGTAATATGCTTTTGTCTTAGGCATTAGCAATTCACTGATCTTATCTGCATAAGCAAAAACTTCCGCATGTATTGGCGACATATTGGGGTTAGATGCGCAAGTAACATTACGGTTGATATCTCCGCAAGTTGCGATTGAATCCAAATGCGCTTCATTAAAAGCCTGAATCGTCGGTTTTATTTTAGACTTAACTAACCCATGTAGTTGGATCGTTTGCCTGGTTGTTATTTTAATTACACCTGTAGAGTTTTCACCTGCAACATTATGTGCAGCGATCCATTTTTCCGGTGTGATAAAACCACCCGGCAAACGTAAACGGATCATAAATGTATACAGACGATCTAATTTTTTTGCAGCGCGCTCTTCTCTTCTATCGCGATCATCCTGCTCGTACATTCCATGGAATTTAATTACGGCTTTATCATCTTCTCTGATAGCGCCGGTAATTTCATCCTGCAAACTTTGCTTAATAGAACCACGCAGACCATCACTTGCTGTTTTGATCTTTTCTATCGCCGATAAATTATTCTTCTCTGACATCTTTTTTTAATTAAGAATTAAAAATTAATATTAAGAATTTTTTAAACTCTGAATATTATTTGATTCCTTATTGCTGCTTACAATCATTGTAAAATAAAACATTCGTCAACAGCTTTAATGGTACTTTTTACTTTTTGTCTTTGACTTTTTACTCATTACTTAGAACTAATACACGTCCTTTTCATAACGTCCTTCTTCTTTCAATTGCTCTAAATATTCTTTAGCGCCTTCTGGAGTTTGATTGCCGTGTTGTTCGATGATCTTTAATAAAGTATTTTCAACATCAGTACTCATAGGATCTTTTTTGCCGCAGATGTAAAATGAAGCGCCACCATTTAACCATTCGTATAGTTCTGCTGCGTGTTGTTCCATTTTATGCTGCACGTATACTTTCTCTTTTTGATCTCTTGAAAAAGCTAAGTTGATCTTATTTAACACGCCAGTTTCAAACCAGTTTTGAATTTCAGTCTGATATAAAAAATCACTTGCAAAATGTTGCTCACCGAAAAATAACCAGCTACGTCCAGATGCACCTGTTGCGTCTCTCTCCGCAAGGAAAGAACGATATGCCGCAATACCTGTACCCGGGCCAACCATGATAATATCTTTATCTTCTGAAGGTAATCTGAATCTTTTGTTAGGCTGTACAAAGAATTTTTGCTTTACACCAACCTTTAAATTTTTCAAATAGTCAGAACATAATCCAAATCTTGTTTCACCATTTACGGTATACACATCTTTTGCAACGATCGCGTGTACTTCGCCTTCATGCGCTGCGGGAGAAGATGCTATCGTATATAACCTTGGTGCGATCGCATTTAGAGATACTAAGAAATCTTCGAACTGTCCGATATTCTTAATCGGATATTTTCTTACCAGATCCAACAGATCAATTCTTCCCGCGGAAATCGTATGTTCCATTGTATCTCCATATTGTTTTATCAAACGTTCAGTCAGATAAATAATATTCACTCTTCTCTTTAATAATTCATACAAAGTGACTTTTTCGTTTTTAAACAAAACTGATTTATTCCCGTCTATGTTTGTCTTAGCGATAATGTCTGTTACCGTCTGCGAATTATTTTCAGGAACGATGCCAATCGAATCTCCACATTGGTATTCGATACCTTCTGCAGCAATTTCAATGTGGTATGTTTCTTTATTAGAACCTCTGTCATTTAAATTAACATGCGTTAGGATAGCGCCTTCATATGTTTGTTTACCTGTCTTCTTTGTTGAAGCTGCAACACCATGTCCTGCTGCAGCTGTTATGCCAGCCGGAGTTGTAGTAGCTGAAGGATTTGTACTCAAAGCAGTTAAGACTGTACCAAACCATTTGTTAGCATCTTCTTCGTATTCAACATCACATTTTTGCAATGAAGCAATACGCTTTGCGCCTAACTTTTCAAATTTCTTATCAAAATCCTCACCTGTCTGACAGAATAATGGATAAGATGTATCGCCTAATGCCAATACACTGAATTTTAATTTTTCCAGTTTATTATTATCCTGCATTACAAATTCGTAGAATTTTTTTGCAGCTTCGGGCGCTTCTCCGTCACCGTGAGTAGCTACTACTACTAAAAAATATTCTTCTTTAGCCAAATCTGTTAAACGGTATTGATCCATTGCTATTACTTTAGCATTGATACCGCTCTTCTTCGCTTTTGCAGCAAAATCTGTAGACAATTTTTTTGAATTCCCTGTTTCTGTACCATACACAATAGTGATCTTACTCACTAATGATTTCACATCGGCAGCTACTACAGTTGTAGAAGTTTCAGCTACAAGTATTTCGCCCGGATTAAATATAATGCCGTTTAAATAGCCACTTGTCCAAATCTGTTCCTCTTTATTTAGAGTACTGATAAAGTCTTTAATGGTTTTTAATTTTGGTTCAGATAACATTTTTGGTAATTAATAATTTATAATTGATAATTGAAGTATTATTAATTCTTCATTCCTAATTCTTCATTCATCATTTTGCCTATAGGTTTAAAATAATGCTCCTTGCTGCCGCTGTTTGTTAGCCATGAAAATTTTTCATGCAGCTTTACCACTTTTCCTATAATCACTAATGAAGGTGAAATAAAAGATTTCCCTTTTAGTGTAGTTTCGAAATCGTACAAGCTCGTTACGTAAACGGTTTGTAATGGTGTAGTAGCTTGTTCTACAACAGCTAATAAATGATCGGCTGCGATATTATTTTTTACTAAATTTTCAACGACACTATTCAACGTTTCGCTCGACATATAGAAAACCAATGTGTCGGTTGTTGTCGCTAATTCTTTCCAATATTTTTCTGTAACAATATCAGATTTGTATAAGGTAAGAAAACGAACAGCTGTAGAATGCTCTCTTGCTGTTAGTGGAATACCTGCGTATGCTGCTGCACCTAATGCTGCGGTAACACCCGGAACTATTTCGTAAGTAATTTCATTAGCAACCAACGTTTCCAATTCATCTAAAATATTAGAGAAGATAGATACATCGCCACCTTTCAAACGCACTACTAGTTTTCCTTGTTTGGCATATTCTACTAAATAAGAGTTAATACTTTCCTGCGGTGTTGAATAACCTCTGCGACATTGTTTGCCAACATAAATTACTTCAGCTTTTTTTGAAACGTATTGTTTAATTATTTCAGCACTTACTAATCTATCCGTCAACACAACATCTGCCTGTTGCAAATAACGCACAGCTTTCATAGTAATAAGCTCTGGATCACCAGGACCTGCGCCGACTAGTATTACTTTGCCTTTTATATGTGCGTTTGTTGTCATGTTTTTAATTAATAATTACTACAATTCAAAGACTCTTTGAAAATGAAAGAATTATTAATTACTAATTATTAATTCTTAATTGATTTAAAAAAGTCCTTCAATAGATAAATACCTCTCTCCTGTATCGTAGTTGAATGTTAATACTTTCGAACCTTTAGGAATATCTTTTAGTTTTTTTGCAACAGCTGCTAATGAAGCGCCTGTTGAGATACCGACTAAAATACCTTCTTCTTTAGCGATGCGTTGTGCATATGTGAAAGCTTCATCCTTGCTCACTTGTATCACGCCATCCAAAATATCTTTATTTAAAATAGAAGGAATGAAGCCTGCGCCGATACCCTGTAATGGGTGAGGACCGGGTGCACCACCACTGATAACCGGAGATAACTCAGGCTCAACAGCAAACACTTTTAATTTAGGCCACTTCTTTTTTAATACTTCAGCAATACCAGTAATATGGCCACCTGTACCAACACCTGTAATGATATAATCTAACCCATCCGGAAAATCTTTTTCGATTTCCAAGGCGGTTGTTCTTTTATGAATTTCTGTATTAGCCGGATTGTCGAATTGTTGTGGCATCCATGCGTTTGGTGTTGATGCTACTAATTCGCCTGCTTTTTCTATCGCACCTTTCATTCCTTTTTCGCGAGGTGTTAAAACAAATTCAGCGCCGTATAATGCCATCAATCTTCTACGTTCGATGCTCATGCTTTCAGGCATTACTAAAATGATCTTGTACCCTTTTACTGCCGCAACCAAAGCCAAACCTATACCTGTATTACCAGAAGTTGGTTCGATAATAACACTGTCTTTTTTTAGCAAACCTTTTTTCTCCGCATCTTCGATCATCGATAATGCTATACGATCTTTAATGCTTGCACCCGGATTTGTTTTTTCTAATTTGATCCAAACTTCCTGATCTTTTCCGTATAATTTATTGATACGCACATGTGGCGTGTTGCCAATGGTTTGTAGGATGTTGTCTGCTTTCATTTCCTTTTTTTAAAGCCCCCTAAATCCCCCTAAAAGAGGACTTTGGAGAATGGTTATTTATAATTTATATTTTTATACTTTCCTTTTAATACTGTGTGAGAAGGATTAAACTTCTCAATCTCCCCTTTAGGGGGGCAGGGGGTTTCTAAATCACAAAATTCAAAGCCTCAGGCAAAGGATTTTTATCTCTGATCGTTATTTCGCTTTTGTGGTAAACAATTGAATGAGGTAATACACTGTTGGTGATCCATACATTACCACCAATCACGCTATCATGCCCAATAACTGTATCTCCGCCTAAAATAGTTGCACCTGAGTAAATGATCACATTGTCTTCTATCGTTGGATGTCTTTGTGTTTTAGTGTTTGTTTTATTAACGCTTAATGCGCCTAAAGTCACACCTTGATATATCTTAGCATTTTTGCCGATTACGGTTGTTTCGCCAATTACAATTCCTGTACCGTGATCAATAAAAAATGATTCTCCAATTGTTGCACCGGGATGAATATCAATACCAGTCTTGCTATGAGCATATTCAGAGAACATTCTTGGCAATATCTTTACTCCTTCGATCCATAACTGATGAGAGAAACGATAGACGGCTGTTGCATAAAACCCGGGGTAGGCTACCAATACTTCTTCGATTGATCTTGCTGCAGGATCAAATTTTAATACAGCTTCAGCATCTTGCAGTAGAGCCGCATAAATAGATGGCACTTTATCAAAAAACAATTTAGTGTACTCCTGAGTCTTATCCCCGCTTCCTACTACATCATATATCAACGTAGATAAATGACTTTTGAAAGATTCGAATTCTTTTTCAAGATCAGTAACAGAATGTTTTCTTTTGGTATTCGGAATAAACAAAAATTCAAAGAATGAATCGATGAATTCTTTTGCCAATTCTTTATCGGGAAATGTTGTATCTCCTTTTAAATGCTGTGTATGTAATTCTTTTATAAATGAAGCTGTGCTCATTGTTTTTGTTTTAAGTAAAAAGTAAAAAACAAAAATTAAAAATTAAAAAAGTTCAATAAGCTGAAGACTATTTTTACTTTTTACTTCTAATTTCTTAATTATTGAATCATGCAAGCTCCGACTGTTACATTGCTTGTTTCATCGATCAAAATTGCGCCGCCATTCACTCGTAATTTTTTGTAAGAATCAAAAGGAATTGGTGCTGCTACTTTTATTGTTGCTTTAATAATATCGTTTAATGATGCCTGATCAGGAGCTGGTTCTTTTTCTAAAGAGTTGACATTTAGCTTGTACTCAATATCTTTTATCACCGCTCTTACTACCCTGCTGTTGATCTGTAGTAAATATTTACTGCCAACTACTAATGGTTTGTTAGCCATCCAACACAGTAAAACTTCTAATTCGTTTTCAACTTTAGGCTGGTTATTTTTATTTACAATGATATCGCCACGGCTGATATCAATTTTATCTTTTAAATGAAGGATAGCGCTTTGTGGTGCAAATGCTTCCGCTACTTCTTTACCGCTAACTTCGATTGCACTGATCGTACTTTCGATACCTGCAGGTTGAACCGTAATTTTATCACCTACTTTATAAACACCGCTGATCACTTTTCCGGCGTAGCCGCGATAATCATGTAATTCTTCTGTCTGCGGACGAATTACATATTGTACAGGAAATCTTGGATCTACTATATTGATATCATTTGCCAGTTCAACATTTTCTAAAATATCTAACAAACAACGTCCTTCGTACCAAGGGTATTTATCAGATTTATCAACGATATTATCACCGTTCAATGCACTGATAGGAATATAGGTAATGTCTTTCAAGCCTAATGTTTCCGCCACTTTCGCGTAATCGATCACGATGTTATTATATACATCCTGAGAATATTCAACAAGATCCATTTTATTGATCGCAACTATTACGTGCGGAATATTCAACAAAGAAGCTATGATAGAATGACGACGCGTTTGTTCGATCACTCCATGTCTTGCATCAACCAAAATAATAGCCAGGTCAGAATTCGATGCCCCGGTCACCATGTTACGCGTGTATTGAATATGACCCGGAGCATCCGCAATAATGAATTTACGTTTTGGTGTAGAGAAATATTTATAGGCTACATCAATAGTGATCCCTTGTTCTCTTTCCGCACGAAGACCATCCGTTAATAACGCCAAATCAATTTCTCCGTCTTCTTTATTTTTACTTTGTTTTTCTATCGCTTCCAAATGATCGATCATGATAGATTTGCTATCATATAATAAACGGCCAATCAATGTACTTTTTCCGTCATCAACACTTCCCGCAGTTATAAATCTTAAAATATCCATGTGTGTTCTATTATATTATTTGGTGATTTGGTAATTTGATGATGTGATGATAAAAAGTTTTGCATTATCACATCTCCAAATCGAATAATTAGCAAATTAAAAATATCCGTTCTTCTTTCTGTCTTCCATCGCCGCTTCGCTCACTCTATCGTCAATTCTTGTCTCACCACGTTCGCTGGTTTTTGTTGCGATGATTTCTGTGATGATATCATCTAATGTTGAGGCGCTTGATTCTACGGCCGCAGTACAAGTCATATCACCAACAGTTCTATACCTTACCTTTTTTATAGAGACCTTATCCTCCGGATCAATCTGAATAAATTTAGATGTAGCAATAAATTGGCCCTGATATTCTAATACTTCTCTATCATGAGAAAAATAAATAGAAGGCAATTCGATTTTTTCTCTGCGGATATAATTCCAGATATCTAATTCTGTCCAATTGCTAATCGGGAACACACGAACATTTTCGCCTTTATTGATCTTGCCATTGTATGTGTTCCACAATTCCGGACGTTGTAATTTCGGATCCCACTGACCAAACTCATCTCTTACAGAAAAAATTCTTTCTTTAGCTCTTGCTTTTTCTTCATCTCTTCTTGCACCACCGATGCATGCATCGAATTTGAACTCTTCAATCGTATCTAATAAAGTAAAAGTCTGCAAAGCATTACGGCTTGCGAATTTCCCTTTTTGTTCTGTTAAGTTTTTTACTTTGATCGTATCTTCTACGTTGCGTACAATTAGTTTTTCGCCAATTGATTTCGCCATGTTATCTCTAAAGTCAAGTGCTTCCTGAAAATTATGACCGGTATCAATATGTACTAACGGAAAAGGAAACTTCCCCGGACGAAAAGCTTTCAATGCCAAATGCACCATCACGATAGAATCTTTACCGCCCGAAAACAATAAAGCCGGTCTTTCAAACTGACCAGCAACTTCACGAAAAATGTGAATGGATTCTGATTCTAATTGTTCTAAATAATCTAATCTTCTGCCCCCATCCCCTGAAGGGGAGTTATTCAACGACGCTGATTTTGTACTTGACATGTTCACTATTTATTTGTTTCTTGTTCGTTTTTTACTTTTTATTTTTTACTTTTCTATACATTAAAAGCACTTTTTTCTACATCCGCATTTACTTCAACATCGCCGTGCACATGCAAACCACATTCTTTATTGGCTGCATCTTCCCACCACCATCTTCCTGCCCTGAAATCTTCTCCAGGCTTGATCGCACGTGTACATGGCGCGCAGCCGATACTCACAAAACCTTTGTCGTGCAAAGGATTGTACGGCACATTATTATCATTGATATATTTTCTTACATCTTCAGTTGACCAATGCAAGATCGGATTGTACTTAATTATTTGATTAGCCTCATCCCATTCAACCAATGGAATATTTTGTCTGTCGGGAGAATGCTCTGCACGCAAACCCGTTATCCATATTGCATTCCCAGCTAAAGCCCTGCGCAAAGGTTCAACTTTACGAATAAAGCAACAGTCTTTTCTATTATCGACAGATTCGTAAAAAGAATTAGGCCCTTTTTCTGCTACAAATTTCCCCAGCTCTTCAGCCTGAGGATAATACCCTTTAATATGTGTATTGTATTTTTCGTTGGTGCTGTTCCAAACAGAATATGTTTCTGCAAATAGGCGACCTGTATCTAATGTAAATATTTTAACGTCTAGATTATTATGTAATATCTCGTGCGTGATCACCTGATCTTCAAAACTAAAACTTGAAGAAAACGTTACCTGACCGGGATACTTATCCACTAAGACTTTGATGAATGCTGCAATACTTAGTCCACTTGACTGGTGGAGTAATTCAGATGTGCTATTTTGAAGAGGATTATTTGTCATTTTTTTCGTTATTTAACTATACAAAAGTTGAGAGAAAACCGTGTGTTAAGGCTTGGAGTAAAAACCAAATGGCTTAACAACAATATACCTTGATGCTGCAGCAATTGCACATACCCATAATGGAAGCTGTAAATAACATAATGTAACTGTAAAAATGAGGAGCAAAGATACTATACAAATTCAAATCTTAGAAATCTTTTTGACATATCTAAGCAACTGATAATCAATATAAAGTACCGAAAAGGAGGTATTGCTATTTTTTAGAGCGAATGATCTTATAAATCCTGATGGCACTCATCAATAATGTGATAAACAATGCCAGTCCGATTATTCCCCAAACCAGGCTGATGGCTTGTTTTACCACTGCCATCATCACAATGGCAATTAAAAAGATGGTCGCAACTTCGTTCCAGATGCGCAATTGTTGGGAAGTATATTTAAAAATGCCCTGACGCTGTTGTTTGAAAATTTTGTGGAGAGAAAAGAAATACAAGTATAAAAAGAAGACAAATATCAATTTTATAAGCAGCCACTGTCCTGCTTCCTGAAAAAGGACATTGTTCCAGCCTTCGACAAACATCAGCCATGGCCCAAAGATCAATGTCAATATAGCTGATGGCCAGGTAATACCATACCACAAACGGCTGATCATCACACCAAAATGCCTGCGTAAAATTTCTTTTTCCACCTCAGGTTTGTCGCCCGCTTCGGTATTGTAAATAAATAAACGCGGTACGTAAAACATCCCGCTAAACCAGGTTACAATAAAAATAATATGAAGTGCTTTTATATATAACATGGTCAAATTTAAACAGTTTCCTGTATTAATTTTTTCAAAGTTCCTACCCAAAGCGGATTGATATTTAAACAAGGGATCATTTTATACGTTTCTCCACCGGCATTCATAAAAGATTCTTTTCCCCGCTCTTCAATTTCTTCCAGAGTTTCTAAACAATCACTCACGAACGCCGGACAAAGGATCAATAATTTTTTGATACCTTCTTTTGGCATTTCTTCTAAACGTATGTCTGTAAAAGGTTCCAGCCAGCCTTTCCCTAATCTCGATTGAAAAGAAATACTGAATTTATCTTTTGGGATACCTAATTTATCAGTCACTAATCTTGTAGTAGTAAAACACTGATGGCGATAGCAATGTGCATGCGCGGGTGATGCTACGTTACAACAATCAGTTATCTGCAGACAATGATTACCGGTAATGTCACTTTTTTTAATATGTCTACCCGGTACCCCATGATAACTGAACAGAATATGATCATATTCCTGTTGTAAATAAGGACGCATATTATCAGCTAATGCATTAATATAATCAGCATCATTATAATATGGTTCAACAAATTTCAATTTGAATTTGTAGTTATTTTTATTGTAGGTTTCTTTAGCATGCTCTACCGCTGTTTCGTAAGATGACATGGCGTAATGCGGGTAAAGTGGCACCGCTATTACTTCTTCAAGATCAGGATGTTTATTAAATAGATTGTCAAAAGCCTTTTGTGGCGTGGGGTCTCCGTAACGCATGGCAATTTCAACCGGTTCTTCTACTTGCTGTTGTAACGCAGCCTGGAGTTTTTTTGTAAACACAATCAGAGGAGATCCTTCGCTTGTCCAGATTGTTTTATATGCTTCCGCAGATTTTGGCGCACGTGGAGGAGTAATAAATCCTTTTACTAATAAAAATCTAAAAACATAAGGAATATCTATCACACGTTCATCCATTAAAAATTCGTTTAGATAACGTTTTACATCTTTAACTTCTGTTGAATCGGGAGATCCTAAATTCATCAGTACTATTCCTCGTTTAATTACGCTCATATTGTAAACTATTTTGCAAATGTAATCACAGACTCATCAAAATGATTACAAATAGATAAGAGATTTTAAATGTACGCAAGGATGAATGAAATAGTTTTTATTATTTATTTTACTTCAACCGCAGTTCTTTACATATTCGCTACAACTCAATAGAATAAGGCACTCCGACTCATTATATAGTAAGATATTAATTTAATGTACTGCAATATTATGATTAGAGCTAATACAGAAGCGGCATTCAAAAAACCAAGCCCTTTGTAATTGCGTAGGTCAAATTAACTGGCGTTCTGGAAAATGTAGATAACCTCTATAACAGAAATGACAAACCAATGACATACAAATTAGAAAACACGAATACCGGAGGTTAATTTTGTAACAGATTTTAGAACTGAGTTTCAACATGCAGCAACAACCAACTGAGATATCACAATTTTTTATCGCTGGCATTAATTACAGAAAAACAGATGCAGCTATCCGCGGTCAGTTTGCTATAAATAAAGACCAATATTTACAACTTCTTTCTTTAGCTCCTCAATATGGTTTAACCGAATTATTTGTTGTCTCTACCTGCAACCGTACAGAAATTTATGGTTTTGCAGAAGATGCTTCAAAATTATGTGAGCTATTAACTACACAAACAGAAGGTTCGTTAGAAACATTTCGCAAAATGTCTTATATCAAACAGGGATATAAAGCCATCGAACATTTATTCGCTGTAGCTGCAGGATTGGATTCTCAGATATTAGGTGATTATGAAATTGTTGGACAGATCAAGCTGGCAGTAAAGCTTTCTAAAGAGCACAATTTTATTGGTTGTTATTTAGAAAGATTGGTGAATGCTGTTTTACAATCATCTAAAGAAATAAAAACAACTACAGAATTAAGTGGCGGAACAGTTTCTGTTTCATTTGCTGCCGTACAATATATAAAAGAGACCATCACTCATATTGCCGATAAAAAAATTGTTTTGTTAGGTACCGGAAAGATCGGGCGTAATACCTGCAAAAACATGGTTGATTATTTGGGCACAAAAAATATCACCTTAATTAATCGCACAGAAGATAAAGCTGCAGAATTAGCGAACGAACTAGGTTTGCTATCAGCATCGATGAATGACCTTTCTGCACAAGTGCGTGATGCGGACATTATTTTAGTAGCTACTAACGCTACTGATCCGGTGATCTTAAAATCTCATGTAGAAAATTGTGGCAAGAAGTTGATTATCGATCTTTCTATTCCTTACAATGTTGAAGTAGCCGCACAGCAACTATCCAATATCACATTGATCAATGTTGATGAGCTTTCTAAAATAAAAGATGTTACGCTTCAAAAAAGAGAAGCTGAAGTTCCCAAAGCAAAAGCGATCATCATAGAACATATTCACGAATTTATTTTGTGGCATGAAATGCGCAAAAATGTTCCTGTACTAAAAGCTGTCAAAACTAAGTTGCAGGGAATGCATAGTTGCAGGCTTTACACAAACGCAGCTCAAGATATATCCTCACCTGTAAGTCCTGTTAATTCTCAGGAAAAGATCCAAAAAGTTATTAATGGTATGGCGGCGAAGTTGCGCGTACAAAATCAACATGGCTGTCAGTATATCGAAGCCATTAACGATTTTATTGCTCCGCGTATAAATAATTAATCGTCATGAAAAAATTGATCCGCATCGGGACAAGAGAGAGCCAGCTGGCCGTTTGGCAAGCTGTGCACGTACAAAAACTATTAGCACAACAAGGATTCGAATCTGAATTAGTTTATATAAAAAGTGAAGGCGATATTGATCTGCAAACGCCATTATATGAAATGGGTGTGCAAGGGATTTTTACAAGAAGTTTAGATATCGCTCTACTAAATAACTCCATAGATATTGCAGTGCATTCAATGAAAGATGTACCGACACAATTACCAAAAGGAATTATTCAGGCAGCAGTTTTAAAACGAGCTTCTTACAAAGATCTTTTCGTGTACAAAGGCAATATTGATTTTTTACAAGATTTAAATTCTGCTGCACTTATTGCAACCAGCAGTATTCGCAGAAAAGCACAATGGCTAAATCATTACCCAAATCATACGTTAGAAAATCTTCGTGGCAACGTAAATACAAGATTAAAGAAAGTAGCAGAAAGCAATTGGAACGGTGCGATTTTTGCAGCTGCAGGTTTAGAGAGAATTAACCTTCGTCCGGAACAATCAATAGAATTAGATTGGATGTTACCGGCACCGGCGCAAGGCGCTATCACAATAGCTTGTAAAGAAGGAGATGATTTTTCATTGGAGGCTTGTCAGCTTTTAAATGATACTGATACCGCCATTTGTACAAAAGTGGAAAGAGATTTTTTACGTGCTCTATTAGGCGGCTGTTCAACCCCTATCAGTGCTTTGGCTGAAATAAAAAATAATGAGCTTATCTTTAAAGGTAATATCTTATCGATCGATGGGAAAGATAAATTAGCAATAGAAAAAAGAATATCAATAAAAGATACCGATGACCTGGGAACAAATGCGGCAAATGAATTACTAAACAACGGCGGACAAAAAATAGCAGACAGTATTCGCAATGGCGGAAAATAAAACGATATTATGTACAAGGCCCGTAAATGCTTTTCTTATTAAGGAAGCTAAGCAACAGGGTATTGTCATTGATATTATTGAATTCATCCGCACAGAACCTATTATTACTGCGGCATTAAAAAAACAGATCAACGAGTTAGCGAGCCAACCGCAAACGATCGTGTTTACAAGTATGAATGCAGTGGAAGCTGTTAGAAATTATTTGGATAAAAAACCTGCAGACTGGAAAATATTTTGCATCGGTACAGCCACGCAAAAGTTAGTAGTAGAAGAATTTGATGGCAGATCAATTGTGGGAACCGCAGACAGCGCAGCCGAATTAGCGGATGCCATCATTGCGGAAAAAGATATCACTAAAGTAGCCTTTTTCTGCGGCGATCAACGCCGGCATGAATTACCGCAAAAATTAGCAGAGAATAATATCGGCGTGAATGAAATTGAAGTGTACAAAACATTTCAGATCAATGAAAAGATCACTAAAAAATACGATGGCATTTTATTTTTTAGTCCGAGTGCGGTAGAAAGTTTTTTTACCATAAATAAGATAGCTCCGCAAACAACACTTTTTGCTATCGGCGTTACTACAGCTAATACCATAAAAAAATATACAAAAAATAAAATAGTACTAAGTGATAAACATGGTAAAGACGATCTGCTTGAAAAAGCGATCAGCTACTATGCATAAATCCCGGCTACGACTAAATTACATGAGCACATTACAGAACGACCTATTACTAAGAACACTTCGCGGAGAAAAAACAGAAAGAACACCGGTTTGGATGATGCGCCAGGCAGGCCGTTACTTACCTGAGTACATGGTGCTAAGAAAAAAGTATGGCTTTTTTGAACGTTGCCAAACACCTGAACTGGCTTGTGAAATAACATTACAACCGGTAGATACAATCGGTGTAGATGCAGCGATCTTATTTTCAGATATTTTAGTTGTACCGCAGGCAATGGGTTTAGAAGTACAGTTGATCGAAAGCCAGGGACCAATATTACCCGCTCCTATCAAAACAATTGCTGACTTAAATCGTGTTCGCATACCGGATGTTGATGAAAGTTTAGGTTATGTTTTTGATGCTATCAAACTAATAAAAAAAGAATTACACGGCCGTGTACCATTAATAGGTTTTGCCGGTGCGCCATGGACTTTGCTATGTTATATGGTACAAGGCAAAGGTTCTAAAACTTTTGATGAAGCAAAAACATTCTGTTACACACAACCGGAAGTGGCGCATCAGTTATTGCAGATGATCACTGATACAACAATTAAATATTTACAAGGACAAGTAAAAGCCGGCGCCGATACGATTCAAATATTTGATAGCTGGGGTGGATTATTAGGGCCGGATGATTTTGAAAATTTATCATTAAAATATATCCGCCAGATAGTTGCTGCATTGAAAGACTTAGCGCCTACTATCGTCTTTGCAAAAGGTGCATGGCAATCTTTAGATAAAATGGCAGAGACAGGTGCAGCTGGTTTAGGAATTGATTGGTGCATTAAACCTCAGACTGCCCGTCAGTTTGCAGGAAAAAATATTACGTTGCAAGGGAATTTCGATCCGGCAAAATTATTGTCGCCGATTCCTGTAATTAAAAAAGAAGTACACGCAATGTTAGATGCATTCGGACCAACAAGACATATTGCAAATCTTGGTCATGGTATTTTACCAAATGTTCCGGTTGATCATGCGAGAGCTTTTGTTGATGCGGTTAAGGAGTATCGTTTTGATTAATAAGGAATAAGAAATATAAAATGAGAAAGTTGAGCTCTCTGATAATTTATTAGATTTCTCGCTTACCATTTCTCCTATCATTCAGAGCGAAGCGAAGAATCTGATCTTTAAACTAACATTACGTTATTTAAGCAGTAGATTCTTCGCTTCGCTCTGAATGACAAATCATAACAGTTTAGTTTTTCATTTATGGTTAAAGAAGCCTGGATAAATTTCATTCACGATCTGCAAGATCGCATTTGCATTGCTTTGGAAAAAGCAGATGGCAATGCTTTATTTGTAGAAGATGCCTGGGATCGTGCAGAAGGTGGTGGTGGTAAGACAAGAGTTATAGCCAACGGCAATGTTATTGAAAAAGGCGGCGTTAATACTTCTATTGTTTTTGGCGATGTAACAGATGCAATGCGCACGCAATTAAAAATTGAAGGCGCTAAATGGTTTGCCTGCGGATTGAGTTTAGTGATACATCCATTGAATCCCTTTGTACCAACCGTACACGCTAACTATCGTATGTTCGAATTATACAATGAAAAAGATGAAGTGATAGACAGATGGTTTGGCGGCGGAACAGATCTTACACCTTATTATTTATTTGAAGAAGATGCGAAACATTTTCATCAGACATACAAAAATGCGTGTGACGCTTTTGATGTTTCTTTCTACCCCAAATTTAAAGAAACCTGCGATAACTACTTTGTAAACTTCCATCGAAATAATGAACGCAGAGGTATTGGTGGAATATTTTATGATTACCAAAGACCTGATCAAAATAAAGATGTTGACTTCTGGATAAACTTTGCGAAGAAATGTGGCAACTCATTTATTGAAGCCTACATTCCTATTGTTGAAAAAAGAAAGAACACATCTTACGCAGAAAAAAATAAACACTGGCAGGAAATACGCCGAGGACGATATGTTGAATTTAATTTAGTACACGATCGCGGCACTTTATTTGGTTTAAAAACAAATGGACGAATTGAAAGTATTTTAATGAGCCTTCCTCCAACGGTTAGGTTTGAATATAATTATCAACCTAAAAAAGGAAGTGAAGAAGATAAGTTATTGCAAGCTTGTCTGCATCCTGTTGATTGGTTAGGTATTAATCAAAAAGAAATTGATAAGGACGAGTGGGCTCGTAAATCTAATAGCTGCTAAATAACAATTGGTCAGACGGAGCCCGTCAGACCAATTGGCAGTGTGTCTGACGGGCTCCGTCTGACACACCCGACTGTTATAAAAATTAAAATCAGAAATCATGTTCCTTCAAAGAAGAAATAGAATTTTAAGAACTAATCCATCGATTAGAAGTTTAGTTGCAGAGACTATTCTGACTCCTTCTGACTTCATTGCACCGCTATTTATCGATGAAGGTTCTAATATAAAATTCGAGATCCCCTCAATGCCCGGCTACTATCGCCGTTCATTAGATTTAACTATAGTTGAGGTAAAAGAATTATGGAGTTTAGGCATTAAAAGCATTTTGCTTTTTATTAAATGTGCTGATTCTTTAAAAGACAATACCGGTAAAGAAGCATGGAATAAAGACGGTTTGATGCAACGCAGCATCAAGGCAATTAAAGATACCGTTCCTGAAATGATCATAATGACTGATGTGGCGCTTGATCCTTATTCAATTTACGGACATGATGGTATTGTAGAAGATAATGAGATCGTAAATGACGCAACAGTTGATGCGTTGGTACAAATGAGCATCAGTCATGCTGAAGCAGGTGCAGACTTTGTTGCACCTAGCGATATGATGGATGGCCGCATTGGTTCTATTCGCGAAGGTTTGGAATTTAATAATTATACCAAGGTTGGCATTATGTCTTATAGTGCTAAATATGCTTCTTGTTTTTACGGGCCGTTTAGAGATGCGCTGGATAGTAGTCCCGGGTTTGGAGATAAGAAAACATACCAGATGGATTACGCCAATAGAAAAGAAGCTATCAAAGAAACATTGATAGATGTTGAGGAAGGTACAGATATTGTTATGGTGAAACCTGCCATGGCTTATTTAGACATTATCCGTGAAATTAAAAATGTAGTAACCGTTCCTGTTAGTGCGTATCATGTTAGTGGTGAATATGCCATGATAAAAGCGGCGGCTAGAATGGGTTGGTTGGATGAAGATAAAGCGATTCTTGAAAGCTTAACTTCAATTAAACGTGCAGGTGCTGATTTGATTGCCACTTATTTTGCAAAAGATGCAGTTAAGCTACTGAATAAATAATACAGGCTCAATCATATTGTATGCGAGTTATTAAAAAATTGTACCAGCAGTATGATTCCGATACCGATTAAACCATAATAAATGTATTTAAAGAAACTGTCATCTTTAAGTCTATGATTCAAATATCTTCCTAAAAAAATTGCGGGAACTACTACAGGAATTGCAATTAGAAAATTGTAGGTAACGATTCCGGTCCACAATCCTTTATACCAATAACCAAACATACCTATTATACTGGCTACTAAAAAATAAGCTTGCAATGTTGCTCTAAAATGTTTGGCGGACCAACTACGTATATTTCCATACAATACAAGTGGCGGGCCATTGATACCATAAGCTCCGCCAAAAATTCCTGATAAAAATCCACAAATAAAAAGCCAGCCTTTTTTATCGGTCTCAATTTTAATAGTGCTTTTCCAAAACAAAGAATACATGGCATAAATTATAATTAATAGCCCTAATCCCAATTTTACCAGTTGTTCATTTCCGTAGATGAGTATGAATAATCCCAAAGGAATGCCCATTATAGCAAAAATTATCAGCCACTTAGCGCTATCTAAATGTATTTGCTGATGATCTTGTATTACAACTATTGCAGCAATAGTAATTGATATTAATACTGAAAGTGGAACTGCGACTTCGACCGGCATAAAAAACACAAGCAATGGAACTGCTATAAGAGATTCTCCAAAACCAAAAGTAGACCGGATCAATGTGGCAATAAATAGTATAATTAAAATGCTAATAGTTGTTATTCCCATAATTACAATAGATATTTAAAGCCTTACTTCTTGTCCTGTCGATCCTTCTTTACCAGGCGTTAACTCAAAAACAAATTTTGGGTCCAAGCCTTCTTCTCTTCGATGCGACACATATAATATTGCTGTACGACTTTCTGCTGCTATCTTATTAATTAAAGAAGTGACCAACGATACATGATAATCATCTAACCCAGAAGTAGGTTCGTCTAAAATTAACAATGGCGGATGTTTGATCATTGCACGAGCAATTAATGCTAATCGTTGCTGGCCTAATGATAGTTTACTAAAAGATATATTTCTCACATCGTACATCTCTATTAATTGTAACCATTCCTTAGCTAGTTGCAAATGTGCTTCAGCAGGAATTACATATAAACCAATCGAATCAAATAATCCTGATACGACCATACTTTGCAAAGTGTGATTTTTGCTAAATAAGTCCGTCATTGATGGTGTGAAATAGCCTACATTTTGTTTGATATCCCAAACCGTTTCGCCGGTTCCTTTTTTCATTCCAAATAAAGTAAGGTTTTGTCCATAACCTTTTGGATTATCTCCGGTGATCATGGTTAACATCGTAGATTTACCCGAACCATTCGGACCAATCAATTGCCAAAATTCTCCGGCATTAATTTTCCAGAAAATATCTTTTATAATTGGACGCTCGTCGTAGGATACATTGACTTTATCAAAAAAAACAAGTGCTTTACTTTTAATAGTATAATCATGCAAAGGCTTTGGGACGTCATTTGGAAAAACTATTAATTCGTTTTTCTGCTGAATCAAATATTCTTCAACATTTTGGTAATAGGTGACTTTATTTGTAGCATCAACGCTTGCTGCATTTGTAATAAAAGGCAACACATCTGTTTTTCGGTTGATGATCTGAATAAGTGAAGCATGTTTACCAGCATCTTTCAATAAACCACCTAAAGACTGTTGCGAAGCAATATCTAAATTATCAAAAGGATTATCAAGAATGATACAATCAGGATTTTTTGAAAGGCAATAAGCAAGCAAGGCCTTTTTTTGTTCGCCGCTAGACATTGAGCGTAATCGCTTATTGTTAGCTTTGTCTACTTCCACGCGATCATGAATTTCTTCTTCATTGATCAGTTCTATTATAGCAATATCAGACATCAACATGAAAGACTGATAGTTGAATACGGATAACTCACCTGTTATTTTTTTATCCAATAACTGCTGAATAAAAAGATCTTTATTGGCATTCTTCGAAATAAAGATCGCCCAGTGATTATTTCTCTTCATCAAAAAACAAAAATTTAATGCGCAAAATCAGCTTCGAAATTTCCTTTGATCCTTTCCATTGAAGGATTAAAATAACCAAATTTTAAATTCGGAAATTCTTCATGGATCAGTTCCATCATTTGTTTAATGCCCATACATTCCCCCGTTTCAGCTACCCCAATTTTACCCATATACCAATCAGGATCAATATTAAAGTTGCGCCACTGTATCATGCACAGATCTGTTTCTTTAATTAGTTTACGCAATGCTTCGTATTCTTCAATACTATCCGTCATTCCGGGGAAAACGAAGTAGTTAATACTTGTCCATCCTCCATAACTACGCACTACTTTCAGGCTCTCCAATAAATCTTCGAACTTATAATTGTTCGGGCGATAATAAGGCGTGTATATTTTTTCTCTTGCGCTATTCGTACTAACACGCATGCTATTTAAACCGGCTTCACACAAAGCTTTTACAGCATCGGGTTTACTTCCATTCGTATTAATATTGATACTACCTTTTGTTGTGTGCTTGCGAATTTCTTTAATTGATTCACGAATCGTTTCCCACATTAACAATGGTTCACCTTCGCAACCTTGTCCGAAGCTAACAATTGGATACGGTGCCGTTTCTAAATGTGGCACTGTAAACTCAACAATTTCTTCTGCACTTGGCTTGAAAGTTAAACGATCCTGTGTACTAACAATTGTTTCTTCTTCGGGTTGAAAAGAAATACAACCAACACAATTCGCATTACATGCCGGTGATGAAGGAATCGGGCATTCCCATCTTCCTAAGAAAAAATTTCTGGCAGCGGGACAATGATATGTCAGGCAACAATTATCAGCTAAATGTTTTACTAATCTGTTATGTGGATACGCAGTCAGTAATCTGCTGACGCCACTTTCAATTTTCTCCGTATCAAACCCTTCACTTTCCTGGCGAATATCATTTTCAATTCTTACAGCCGGAACATAAAATTTATTATTGAACCATGATGCGGCCGTGTAACAAAACAATGGCAATGTTGGAGCATCCTGCATGGTCTCATACGCTGAAATAAACAGCCCTGTGTATGCAGGAGGAATAAAAGCAGCTACGGCCCAACCCTTTTCGCACAAACGCATTTCGCCCGTTTTTACATCGATACCAATTCCTCTGCGGCCAGGTAATTCGTATAATGAACCACCCTCGGGAAGTTCTATCCAATCATCTTCCGGCACCGGAACAGCATCCCAGCCGGTACGGCCTGTTGCAAATAAAGACAAATCTTCAAAAATATTTCCTTCGCCATCAGAGTAAAGTATGTATGGGCTTTCTGCTAAAATCATACTGCAAAATTCGTCAATTAAATAAGAAATAAGGAATAAAAAATGAAGAAGTTACCTATCTCAATTGATGCCTTACCAAAAGCAACGGTTAAGCTTTCTTTTTACCTTCAATATTTGGCAGAAACCCTGTTAATATTCCAATCAAAGGCAAAAATGCACATACTTTAAAAACATAATCGATACTTGTCATATCTGCTAGTTTTCCTAAAAGAGCAGAACCTAATCCCCCCATACCAAAAGCAAATCCGAAAAATAACCCTGCAATCATTCCTACCTTGCCCGGCACCAGTTCTGTAGCATACACCAATATGGCGGAAAATGCAGATGAAAGAATTACGCCGATCATTACCGATAAAATCACTGTCCACAATAAAGAAGATACATAAGGCAACAATAAAGTAAAAGGAGCTACGCCCAATATCGATATCCAGATGATATATTTTCTTCCGAAACGATCTCCTAATTGTCCGCCTAATAAAGTACCTGCGGCAATAGCACCTAAAAATATAAATAAGTAAAGTTGTGATTGCTGCACAGTTACATGAAATTTATTGATCAGGTAAAAAGTATAATAACTTGTCATGCTTGCTAAATAAAAATATTTAGAAAAGATCAATACCAATAAAATCCCTAATGAAACAATTACTTTTTGTTTTGATAAAGAATGATGGGCTTCTTCTAATACAACGGCTTTGTTTTTTGCTTTTGCTTCTAATTGCACACGATACCAGCCCGCTAATTTCAGTAACACAATAATTCCTAATGCCGCCACTAAACAAAACCAGATAACATTAAATTGTCCGTATGGAGCAATGATAATTGCAGCTAATAACGGACCGATCGCACTACCCGCATTACCACCTAATTGAAAAATAGATTGCGCTAACCCTTTTTTACCGCCCGAAGCCAAATGCGCTACACGAGAAGCTTCCGGATGAAAAATAGAGGAGCCGATGCCTATAAAACTTACGGCTATCAGAATATACAAAAAGCTCGGTGCGATGGAAACAAATACCAATCCTAACATGGTAAAGCCCATACCGATCGCTAATGAATATGGCTTTGGCTTTTTATCAGTGTATGCACCTACAAATGGTTGTAACAAAGAAGCTGTTAATTGAAATGCAAAAGTAATCATCCCGATTTGCGAAAAGTTAAGGTTGAATTTTGTTTTAATGATTGGATAGATTGCAGGGATCAGCGATTGCAACATATCATTTAATAAATGCGTAAAGCTGATGGTAAATAAGATTGAATAAACAGTTTGCTTTGCAATTTGTTTTGCGTCAATAGTTGGTTCTGTTAATGTTGTTATTTGTGTCATGATTTTAATTTTCAATAGTCAATATTTTTTATTCCAAAAGGTCATATCATCTGATGATTAAATATAAAAAAATTATTTGTCCATATGACCAACAATTTTTCCTACAAGGTTCCACGCTTTTTTAGGATCCTGGTCAATGATACTTTGTAGAAGTTGTTCATGGTAATGCTGGCTTTCAATAAATACCCTTGTATCTGGATATAAATGTAAAAACCATTTTCTCAAATGCACTGTCGCCGATTTATAAATATCTACCAGGATAGCATTTTTCGCAGCTTCGGCAATGGCTAAGTGAAATCGTAGATCTGCATCAATACAAGCTTCTACCAATCCAGCTTTAGCCGTTTCTTTTCTTTCTTGCAGATGTCTTTTCATTGCAACAATATCCTTTGAAGATCTTTTGATCGCTGCTTTTTCAGCGATCTTCATTTCAATTAAACGGCGTACTTCATCCAGCTCTTCCATATTAGCCCGCTTCAATCGCTGGTCCATCGGCTCTTTACTAACAGAAGCCTGTTCCAAAAAAGTACCAACACCTTGCTGCACTCTTAATAAACCGGAATTAGCCAATATCTTGATCGCTTCTCTGATGGTAGATCTGCCGACACCAAAGCTTTTCATCAACTCAGGTTCAATAGGCAATTTCTCATTGATCTTGTAGTGACCCAATGATATCTGCTCCTGTAGCCTTGATGCTACTTCTTCTGCCAAAGATTTTTTATTGATAAAATTATCCATATTATACATCATATCATCTGATGAATATAAATGTATTATTATTTTATTTCTACACAAAAAATAATTTCAAAATGGGGAGATGAAATATAGGATTATATGCTATTACTCAGCAAGCGATCCTTACAGAAAGAATTGAAAAGGCTTTCATGAACGGTAGTTTCATGATCATCGATACTTAACTGTAACAGCGTATTATCAATAAAATCCAATGTTAATATACCATCTTTCAAAATAATATTATTGAATTCTGTCCAGGTAAATACTTTATTAGAAAAGACCTTGCTTAATTTTATTTCGGTAGTTGTCACAAATACTTCAGGGCGTTTTTGTAAATATTTAAGCAGCAGTGCATAGCATAATAAAATAGCTGAAAAAAGATAAGAATGCATTCCTACAAATAAAACAATAGCCGCTAATACTAATAAAAAGGGCCTGCCGATATTGAGTTTATTAGTAATTGCTTTTACAAAATAGGAAGCGGTAAATAAGCTAATAGCGGCAAAAAGACTGATCATATAATCACCATATAATAATGACAATACTCCCGCCACAGCAAGGATCACTCTTGTTACTATTATTTCAATATCAGTTTTATTTTCTTTTAGAACAAACGTAAACATCTCTTATTTTATTTAACAAAATAGCCCTTCCATGAGTTCGGGAAGGGCTATTTATTTTTTATCAAAATCAATTAAACCAAAAATTAAGAATTGCTCATCATTAACAAGTTACACAATTTAAACAAACATCTTGCACCAACATTTTCATCCCATTCATCCTGACTAACGCCTATTTCATTCAAATCAAATCCTACAATTTTTCTGCCACTCTGTAATACTTTTTTGCAGATATAGAAAACTTGTCCAACTTCTAAACCTCCCGGCACCGGCGTTCCTGTACGCGGACAAAGTTTTGGATCTAATCCATCAATATCGAAACTAATGTACACTTTATCAGGAAGATGATTTACGATCTCATCGGCAATAAATTTCCATGCCTGCCCATCGTATTGTCTTTCTTTCAATTCTCTGTCAAAATAAGTAACCACACGGCTTTTACTATTTACAATATAGTTCCATTCTTCTTCGCAATAATCTCTGATACCGATTTGTACTAATTTTTTTATTTGCGGTATTTCTTCTAACGCGTTGTACATAACAGATGCGTGAGAATATTTAAAGTCTTCGTACGCAGCCCTTAAATCGCAATGTGCATCAAATTGTAGAATACCAAAATCGCCATGTTTTTCTGCGATCGCTTTAAAAAATCCAAACGGTGTACTATGATCTCCGCCTAATAAACCAACCAGCTTTCCGTTATTTAATAAATCTTTTGTTTGTTCGTACACCCAATCATTTAAAAACAAACTTCCGGCATTTAATTCCTTTAGTGCTTTGCACATAAATTTATTATCGCCAACAATCTGTCCTTCTGAAATATAATTGATGTACAATTCAGCTTCTTTGCGCAGGTAATCGCTTTTCATCAATACTTTTTTATCTACATCGCGCATATAATACCCTTGTTTCCAGGCATCTTTTGCATCAGGATCAAAAAGGTCTACTTGTAAAGAAGCTCTGAATACATGTTCCGGAGCCCTTGCTGTACCACCATTGTAACTTACTGTAACTTCCCATGGAACAGGCAAAATAACCAGCCTTGCATCTTCTTCCTTAAATGGAAGACCAAAAATGTTGTTGTTAGGATTACCAACTGAATTAGGATCAAAGTTAGAAAGATCAATCATCTGATAAATTTAATTAATATAAAGAAGAATCTTATTTTTAATCGATTAGGAAGAGCAAATGTACAGTTTTGTTGAACATAGAAGATATTAAAATATTATTAATTAAGTAGTTTAACATATCAAAAAAATATAAAAATTGTATCCTGTTCCGCCACAGTTCAATATAAATTTAACATAAACAATGAGCTCAATTTTAACCAAACAAATTGAAACTTAGTCAAGGTTTGCGTTACCTTTGCAGCGAAATTTTCTTTATGAAAAGAACGCATATTGTTTTGTTGGTTGTTATTGCAATGGCAATTGGTGCATTGACGATGGTTTCGGCAGATTTTTCTACTTATGATACCATCAGTTCTGCCCGCGAAAAGCAGGGTAAATTTGTGCATTTGATAGCATCGGTTGATAAGACAGTTCCATTAGATTATGACCCCGCAAAAAATCCAAACTATCTTGGATTTAGCGTTGTTGATAGCTTAGGCGGCAAAACAAAAGTGGTATACCATAATACCAAACCTACCGATCTTGAAAAAAGCGATAGAGTTGTTTTAAAAGGAAGAATGCAAGGCGATGTTTTTGAATGCAGCGAGATATTATTAAAATGTCCAAGCAAATACAAAGACGATAAAAAGCAATTGGAAAAAACAGTCGCTAATAAAAATTACTAACTATAGGTTTAGTGTTTAGATGTTTAGTGTTTAGTTAATAGTAACCTCAACTTCTTAACCCTCAACTCTCAACTCCCAATCTACGATGCAATTTGAAGGTGAACATTTGTTGATCGGCCAACTCGGCCATTTTTTTGTACTGCTATCTTTCACAGCTTCTCTCCTCGCTACTATTGGCTATTTCATTGCATCACGAAAAACAGATGCAATAGAAAAAAAATCCTGGATACATTTTGCACGCATTAGTTTCATTATAGAAACAGTTGCTGTATTAGCTACATTCTCCTGCATATTTTACATCTGCTCCAATCATTATTTAGAATATCTCTACGCATATAAACACACCTCAAAGGAATTAGAATTCAAATATTTGCTTGCCTGTATCTGGGAAGATCAAGGTGGTAGCTTTTTATTGTGGACTATCTGGCATTGTGCTTTAGGCATCTTTTTGATTTTTAAAAGTAAAGATTGGGAAGCGCCTGTAATGAGCGTAATAAGTTTAGCCCAGGTATTTTTAGCCATGATGATAATGGGTGTTTATTTTTTTGATATCAAGATAGGCAACAGCCCGTTTGTATTAACGCGTGATGAGATCAACGGACCAATTTTCGCGATGCCAGAATATTTAAGCATGATCAAAGATGGTATCGGCTTAAATGTTTTATTACGTAATTACTGGATGGTGATACACCCGCCTATTTTATTTTTAGGTTTCGCCTCAACCATTGTTCCTTTTGCATTTGCTTATGCAGGTTTACAAACAAAACGCTTTGGAGAATGGATTACACCTGCCTTACCGTACGCTTTATTCAGTGCCACGGTTTTAGGCGTAGGCATTATGATGGGCGCAAAATGGGCTTACGAATCTTTATCATTTGGTGGTTACTGGGCATGGGATCCTGTAGAAAATGCTTCATTAGTTCCATGGCTAATTATGGTTGCAGGATTGCATACCATGGTAATCTATAAAGCAACTACGCATTCATTAAGAGCGAGCTATGCTTTTATGATCCTCTCTTTTTTGTTCATTTTATATTCAACATTTTTAACGCGTACCGGAATTTTAGGTGATACATCAGTGCATGCTTTTACTGAAGCGGGTAAAGCGATGAACGTTTTGATATTGGTATTTGTTGCGGTATTTGCTATAGTATCTTTGGCATTATTCATTATCAACTTAAGCAAGATCCCTGAAGATCAAAAAGAGGAAACAACCGACTCAAGAGAATTTTGGATGTTTATCGGTTCGTTAATTTTCTTTTTATCAGCGATGTTCATTATTGCCAAAACATCTGTCCCTGTTTTCAACGAAGTATTTGGCACACATTGGGCTCCTCCGGAAGACATTGAATTTGGGTACAACAAAGTATTGGTGTTGGTTGTTATCATCATAGGTATTTTAACAGCTGTTACTCAATATCTAAAATATAAAAACACAGAAAGAAGTTACTTCTTAAAAAAATTAATTATCCCAACTGTTATTGCTTTATTGGTAACTGTAGCCTTGTATTTTGTTTATCCTATTACTTATACTAAACAAGGCGCAGGCTTTTTAATAGCGGTATATATCGCATTATTCGCCACTATTTATTCTTTCATTGCTAACGCAGCCTATATCTGGAGCGGATTAAACGGTAATCTTAAAGCAGCAGGAGGTTCTGTTGCGCATTTAGGTTTTGCATTGATGCTTGTTGGAATGTTAATTTCATCAGGTAATAAAAAAATAATCAGTGAGGATAAGTTTAAGAATTTTATTATCCCGATGGGAATCGATCCTTTAACGAAGCAAGCCGATAACCCATTAGAAAACCTAAACTTAATTCGTGATGTACCTACCGGCATGGGGCCATATTCGGTTACTTATTTTGGCGATAGCAATGCCACAGAAAGAGGCAGACATTATTATCATTTATTGTTCGAAAGAAAAGATACTGCGACGAATGAGATAAAGGAATCTTTTGTTGTTAATCCTGATGTATACCTCATGAAGAATAATAACATGAGCAGCAACCCGGATACCAAGCATTATTTAACGCATGATGTATTCACGTACATTTCTTATACACTTGATCCTGAAAAAAATAAAGATACTGCCCAGTTTAAAATACGTGAGGTATCTGTAGGCGATACTCTTTTCTATACAAAAGGATTTATGGTATTGAATGGCATCGAAAAAAATCCTGTTGTAAATAAATTCAACATTGTACCAAATGGCGCCATGCTGATGGCACATATTACTATTGTTGGCCCGGATAGTATGAAATATGCATCAACGCCGGTTATTATGGTAGATAGCTTAGGCATCAACCAGATAGATGATACGGTGTATGCACAAAACTTATACTTAAAATTCGCCGGCGTTTCCGATAACCATAAAGTAAAAATCGGCGTAAAGGAATCTGATAAGATGATCGATTTCGTTACAGTAAAAGCCTACGTTTTCCCATATATAAACCTGGTTTGGATCGGACTGGTTGTAATGGCGATCGGACTGTTAATGAGTATAAGAAAAAGGATCAATTTATCAGCTGCAACCAGTGCTTTGGGTTTGATTATCATTGCTCTTGCGCTGTTTTATATGTTTCTTTTCGCACATTAACATTTCGTTTCGAAATAACGCTTAATTTAAGGTTACTTTAATCCCGATATTAGTATAAAAGGATATCGTAATTTTACAGAAGCGATGGTTAACCTTTTGCGATACAAATCTTTTAATATCCTTTTTCTTGTTGTAACATTCTGTTGTACAATGAGCCTGTCGTGCTTTGCGCAGGATAAAGGAACCGGGGATACACTCACCGTTCAGGCAATTGTTTACCAGGGCGACACTATTAGTTTACAATGCCTTCCTCCATATTTCGCCTACTCCCAATACGATGCGGCTACGGCGTATGTAAAACATTCCAGAGAACAAAAAGCCGGCGAAGCATGGACTCAGCTCCGCAATGCAGTGTACGTTACATATCCTTATGCAAGACGCTGTGGCATTATTATCAACGATATCAATTGGCACTTAGCTAAACTATCTTCAGAAGAAGAAAAACATGCATACCTCAAATCAAGAGAGCAGGAATTAAGAAAAGAATTTACTACTCCCCTTACCAATATGTCGATCTATCAGGGAAAGATCCTGATGAAACTGATCAATCGCGAAACAGGTAATAACTGCTATGTTATTATAAAAGGATACAAAGGCGGCTTGACGGCAAGATTATACCAGACAGTAGCTTTCTTCTTCGATAGCAACCTAAAACAACCCTACGACAGAACCGGCGATGATGCTGAAATAGAAAAAATAGTACTTGAAGTACAACGGATGTATGGATATCATAGTTAATGATAAATGGTTAATTGTAAATGGTAAATGTCAAGTCTCCATTTGTTCTTAACCTTGTTCTTTTATCTCTCATCTTATTTTTTTACATTTACAATATTGAGTAAGCGCAGACATTTATGTATGCTTTCATTTACAATTAACCATTTAGCATTAACCATCATTTATGAAATTAGATATACTTGCCTTCGGTGCTCACCCTGATGATGTAGAACTTAGTTGTGGCGGAACCTTATTGATTGAGAAAATGAATGGCAAAAAAACCGGCATCATTGATTTAACACAAGGCGAGTTAGGTACACGCGGGACAGCCGCAACAAGAAAAGCAGAAGCAGCTGCCGCAACCAAAATATTACAACTAGACGTAAGAGAAAATCTGGAACTGGCTGATGCATTTTTTCAAAATGATGAAGCGCACCAAAGAAGAATAATTACAGTGCTAAGAAAATACCGGCCAGAAGTTGTTTTATGCAATGCGCCGGATGATCGCCATCCTGATCATGGAAAAGGGTCAAGACTGGTAGCTGATGCTGTTTTTTTATCTGGATTAAGAAAAATAGTTACAACACATCATGGTATTGAACAAGCTATATGGCGGCCAAAGTATGTTTTTAATTATATTCAGGATAAATACATCGCCCCAAGTTTTGTAATTGATGTTACGAAAGTGATGGATAAAAAAATTGATGCTGTAAAAGCTTACGGTACACAGTTTCATAATCCTGACCTAAATGAACCGCAAACATATATTTCTACTCCGGATTTTATGGATAGTGTTTTATACCGAGCAAAAATGTTTGGCAAAATGATCGGTGTGACTTACGCCGAAGGTTTTATCTCCAACAAAATGATCGGCTTTGAAAGTTTTGATTCTTTCATCAAGCAAAACACATAACTAAGGCAAAAGTAAAAAGTTAAAACCTAAAAGTTTTTTTACTGCTATCAGCTTTTTGCTTTTCACTTTTAACTTTTGACTTATAGATGGATTTAAATAAAGAATATCAAAGTTTTATTAACAGCAACTCACTGGGTGATGGTGTCCGCATGACTGCCGGAATTATTTTACCTGCGGTTGTATTTAATTATTTAGGCCTTTTGTCTGTTGGGATTGTTGTTGCTGTTGGTGCTATGTGCGTTAGTCTTGCTGATACGGCGGGGCCAATACATCATCGGGTCAATGGAATGACAGCTTGTTTTTCTATCGGATTTATTGTTTCATTATTAACAGGCTTTGCTGTGCCCTATCCTGTTTTATTAGGTATTCTTATCCCTTGTGTTTGCTTTGCAGTCTCGATGCTGGGCGTTTATGGCAGCAGAGCTAATGCCGTAGGCGTAGGTGTTTTAATGGTGCTGGTATTAACTATCGAACGTAAAAACCATGGTTGGTTTGTTATATATAATGCTTTCTATGTTTTTGGTGGTGGGCTTTGGTATATGTTGATGAGTATATTGTTGTACCGCGCAAGGCCATATAAAATACCGCAACAGTTATTGGGTAATAGCATCGTAGCAACGGCTGGTTATTTGCGTACACGGGCTTCTTTCTACGGTAAAAATACGGATCATAAAAAAAATTACCAGCTGATGCTGGAGCAACAGATTTCTGTACAGGAAAAGCAAACCATTGTTCGGGAACTATTATTTAAAACACGCTCCATTGTAACAGAATCAACAAACACCGGCCGGATTTTATTAATGATATTTCGTGATACGATCGACCTTTTTGAAAGGGTGATGACATCGCACCAGGATTACGAAGCATTACATAAATCTTTTGAACATAGTGATATTCTTTACCGATTACAACAACTAATTCTTGAAGCTGCGGACGAACTAGATGAAATTGGGCTTGCAGTGAAAAGCGGAAAAGTATCCAACGATAGTGGATTATTATTAAAACATTTTCAGGAATTCCATAGCTATTTTGAAACGTTACGGGATAATACCCGCACGCCAGAAAATGTAGAAGGCTTCATCAACCTAAGGCATATTTTAAATAACATAGAAGATATTGTCAGCAGGATACATACGCTGCACTTATATACAACGTACGATAAAAAGTATACAAAGAAATTACCATCCGGATCAGAATATGAAAAATTTATCACCCATACCGTTATCGATCTTAAATTAGTAAAAGATAATCTTTCATTCGATTCTAATACATTTCGTCATGCCGTAAGGGTAAGTATTGCGGCGCTGATCGGTTATATTGTTTCTAAATTTTTACCGCTCGGTCATAGTTATTGGATATTGCTGACTATTATCGTGATCTTAAAACCAGCCTATAGCCTGAGTAAAAAGCGAAGCTACCAAAGACTATTAGGCACTGTCATAGGCGCATTAATAGGTGTTGTTATTTTATTTTTTGTAAAAGATGACACGGCGCTGTTTGTTATCATGTTATTATTAATGGTAGGCGCTTACAGCTTGATAAGAACTAAATACCTGGCCAGCATTTTATTGCTGACGCCTTACATCATGATCCTGTTTCATTTATTAAATCATATAAAAACGGAAAGTATTTTAATTGACAGAGTGATAGATACTGCCATCGGATCTGTCATTGCATTTTTAGCCAATTTCTTTTTAATACCTACCTGGGAAAAGGGACAGATCAAAAATTATATGATACAGGCATTAACAGAAAATGCTAATTATTTTAAGCGGATTTCAAGCGCCTATACCGGAGCGCCTGTTACGAACACACAATACAAACTCAGTCGTAAAGGAGCATTTGTATCATTGGCTAATTTATCAGATGCCTTTTCCAGAATGTTATCTGAGCCAAAAAACAAACAAGAGAACAGCAAACAAATTTATCAGTTTGTCGTGCTGAATCATATGCTTACATCCCATATTGCAACACTCTCCTATTACGCAATGCCGTTAGCGGAAAAATACAGCTCTCAGGATTTTGAGCCGATCATCACCAGCACCATCGCACAATTTGAAGAAGCTATTGATGCATTAACAAAAGAACAGGAAACCATTATTGCAAGTACTTCAGAAAGAAATAATATACTGACCAGACAAGTAAATGAGTTAATGATAAAAAGGAAAGAAGAATTGCAGCAAAATTTATTAGAAACCCCAACTAAACAAACCCTCTCCGAATTCAAATCGATTGTAGATCAGTTTAATTTTATTGTACAAATAGCGGCGGATATTAAGAAGGTAAGTTTTGAATTCAATGGTTAAACATTTACAATTAACCATTTACCATTATTTCCAGATTATCACCATCATCCCAATAAATATTAATCCTCCCCCCATCAATATCTTCGGAGTAACCGGTTCTCTTAAAAAAATGAAAGATAAAAGTATCGTAAACACAATACTGCCCTTATCTATAGCACTTACCTGTGATACTTCGCCGAGCTGCAGGGCCCTGTAATAAAACAACCACGATAAGCCGGTGGCCACCGCCGATAAGGATAAAAAGATCCAATTACTTTTTGATAATACAGATATATCGTTTATTTTACCTCTGAATAACACGATTCCCCAGGTAATCAGCAAAATAATCCCGGTTCTTATAGCAGTTGCTACATCTGAGTTAACATTTGTAAGTCCCACTTTTGCAAATATGGCGGTTAATGCTGCAAACAATGCAGATAGTAACGCGTATATAATCCATGGAGCCATAATAAATATTTATTTATTGAAATTATGAATAATAATTTGAAGTAACGTATTTACAAAACCATTGTTATAAGCATTTTACTACAGTGATTGTAAACAGCTTGCCTTAAATTTGTCACACAAAATAAAAATGATGAGTGAAGAAAAGAGTTTGAATTTTATTGAGGAGATTGTTGAAGAAGACTTAAAAAGCGGAAAATACAAAACTATCTTAACACGATTTCCACCAGAACCTAATGGCTATCTACACATAGGCCATGCAAAAAGTATTTGTCTGAACTTTGGCTTAGGTTTAAAATACGGTGGAAAAACTAACCTTCGTTTTGATGATACTAACCCGGTTACGGAAGATACCGAATATGTTGATAGCATAAAAGAAGATGTACAATGGTTAGGTTTTAACTGGGCAAACGAATTTTACGCATCCGATTATTTTGATCAATTATATGCACTGGCTGTTACATTAATTAAAGCTGATCTTGCTTACGTAGATGATTCTACGGCAGAAGAAATAGCTACATTAAAAGGAACACCAACAGAACCGGGCATGGCTAGTACTTACAGAAGTCGCTCTGTAGCAGAGAATATGGATCTTTTCGAAAGAATGAAGAATGGCGAATTTGCCGATGGCGCAAAAGTGCTTCGCGCAAAAGTAGATATGGCTGCGCCAAATATGCACATGCGCGATCCTATAATTTATCGTATCAAAAAAGCACATCATCATCGCACAGGTGACAAATGGTGCATCTATCCGATGTACGATTTTGCACACGGGCAAAGCGATAGTATCGAAAATATTACACATAGTATTTGTACGCTGGAATTTATTCCGCACCATCAATTGTATGATTGGTTTATCGAAAAGCTGAATATCTTCCCATCTCAACAATATGAATTTGCCCGTTTAAACATGACCTATACGGTAATGAGTAAACGCAAATTATTACAGCTGGTAAATGAGAAATATGTACAAAGCTGGGATGACCCGCGTATGCCAACCATCAGTGGTTTACGCAGAAGAGGTTTTACACCGGAAAGTATCCGCAACTTTTGCGATAAGATCGGTATTGCTAAAAGAGATAACATGATCGATTTTAGCTTGCTGGAATTTTGTGTACGTGAAGATTTGAATAAATCTGCACAAAGAGTAATGGCAGTGCTTGATCCGGTTAAATTGATTATCACCAATTATCCTGACGGACAAACTGAAGAATTTAATAGCGAAAGCGGTTTGGAAGCGGGTGAAACAAGAATAGTCCCATTCAGCAAAGAGTTGTGGATAGAGCGCGAAGATTTTATGGAAGTGCCTGCAAAAAAATGGTTCCGTCTGGCACCGGGCGCATCTGTTCGTTTAAAGAGCGCTTATATTGTAAAATGTGAGGATTTTAAAAAAGATGCAGCCGGCAACGTAACAGAAGTTCATGCAACCTATATTCCTGAAAGCAAAAGCGGAAGTGATACAAGTGGTGTGAGTGTAAAAGGCACAATTCATTGGGTTAGCGTACCTCATGCATTAACGGCCGAAGTACGTTTATACGATCGCTTGTTTAAAGTAGAAGAACCCGATAATCAGACAGAAGATTTTAAAGAATACTTAAATCCCGCTTCACTGCAGGTATTGAATAAAGTATATGTAGAGCCTTCATTAAAAACAGCAGGTGTATCAATCCCTTATCAATTTATCCGCAAAGGATATTTCTGTTTAGATAAAGATTCAAGCGCAGATAAATTAGTATTCAACAGAACAGTGACTTTGAAAGATGCGTGGGCTAAGGAAGCGAAAAAGAATTAATATTTTTTTAAGAAAGGTTGAATTTATTAAAGATCTCTGGCAGGAATCTTTTTAATACCCCCGTTTTTGTCAGAGATAACCATATAGCTATTTTTTGCTTTAGTTTCAGCAATCACGTTCTGGATTGCTTTATCTAAAGCAATCTTTATTTTTCCGCTTAGATCCTTTCCTTTATTATCTGAATTCATAACTGATAACTTCGTTATATATATCAAAGTTAGTAATTTCTTTGTTGCCTGTTATGCATTTTGCAACTAATTCATATTCTGTTCCGGAGTTATTATATAAGTACCAATCATCGGCTAGCTCCGCGTATTTCACAAAATTCTTAAGACCTTTTGAATATTTTCTACTAATCACCTCGTCTGGAATATTATGTCCACCTTTGCTTACCCGTATCGCCACCCTATTTTTCGCTAATTCAATACTATCTAAATAAACAAAAAAGAAAACAATGTTATAACCAATAATTCTTGCATCCGTTATAAATTTAAAATAGGATAACCCAGACAATATTGTTTCAAATGCAAAACTTTTCTTTTCATCGATCAATTGCTTAATTCTTCCCAACATAATTCTGCTAGCCTGAAAAACAACACCTTCAACATTTAAGGGTGTAACCCCCGAGCTATCTCATCCGCATTTACAAATTCAACAGTCTCAAAAACATTAGGCAATAGATTAAATGCTGCTGTAGTTTTACCAGCACCATTGCATCCAGCTATAATATACAATTCGGGCATCTTCTGTAAAAATCTATGATAAGTAATAGCAATTTAATCTATTTCTTTCTTCTTGTTTTCCGTAAGTTTCAAATCAGGAAAGGCAGAGGCAACCAACATCATCAATGCAGATAAAAACATCAAATAAATACCAATTTTTTTCTCAGGACAATAAGCATTATAGCAAGCTGTAAAAAGTATGTAAGATTTGATAGCGTATCCTACCGCTAATGCACATAAAAAAAGATTCGTTCTTTTGGCCCAGATCTTTGGCACTAACATAAAAATAAAGATCACCGAAGTTAAGATCACTAAGAAATACCCCGGTTTACCATAATTGTTATTCCATGAATAAAAACCGGTAAAGTTTTGATTCAGATCTGCATAATATGCCCAAGGCAAAAAACAGGAAATAACTAAGAGAACACAGGCAACAAGGCCTATTTTGGTTAAATATTTTGACAGCATAATTGAATTTCGAGGCGTTAAAGGTAATAAATCAAAAAAGGACCACATTGCTGTGATCCTTTTTGAGGTCCCGAGCGGATTCGAACCGCTGTAGAAGCTTTTGCAGAGCTTTGCCTAGCCACTCGGCCACAGGACCTTTTAAAGAGCTGCGAAAATAAGGTATTTTTAAACAAAAATAAAAATTTCGACACAACAACTGTAATCACGAAATTACAGTGTAACTTCTTTAAAATCATGATATGAGCAGTATAGCAGCATCTGAACTGATATTGAATAGCCGTGGCGCTATCTATCATTTAGATTGTCGCCCGGAAGAAATTGCCTCTACTATCATTACAGTAGGCGATCCTGACCGCGTAAAAGAGGTAAGTAAGCACTTTGATGTAATAGAATACCAAAATCAGCACCGCGAATTCATTACACACACCGGATATATTGGTAAAAAAAGAATTAGTTGTGTTAGTACAGGTATTGGACCTGACAATATTGATATTGCCCTTACGGAATTAGATGCATTGGCAAATATTGATTTTGAAACGAGATCAATCAAAGAAGCATTTACACAACTAAATATCATTCGTTTCGGTACATCCGGTTCTTTACAAAAAGATATACCGGTTGATAGTTTTGTTGCCGGCACCTACGCATTAGGGCTAGATAACTTATTACACTTTTATCGGTTGAGAAATAACGAAGAAGAAAGATACCTGCTAAAAGCGTTTCAAACACATACGCAATTAATTTCGGGCAACATATCACCTTACATTTCAATGTCCAGCGTAAATTTGCTGAAACATTTTGTAACCGGTTATCACCAGGGAATAACAGTTACTTGTCCAGGGTTTTATGGGCCACAAGGCAGAGTGTTAAGATTGGGCCTGGCCTATCCCGATTTAATAGATATGCTGACAACTTTTAGTTTTGGCAATCATCAAATCGCTAATTTTGAAATGGAGTCTTCAGCAATATATGGCTTAGGCAAATTATTAGGACATCATTGTTTGAGCCTTAATGTGATTGTTGCCAACCGCATAACAAAAGAGTTTTCGAAAGATGGCACTGCTGCAGTAGAACAATTAATTAAACATTCTTTAGAAATTATAACAAACGCAAATATTTAAAAATTAATGACGACGCTAACTTTTTACAAATACCAGGGAACAGGAAATGACTTTGTGATTTTTGATAACCGCGAACAACAAATCCCAAAACTTACAGTTGATCAAATTAAAAATATTTGCGACAGAAGATTTGGCATCGGTGCTGATGGCTTAATGTTATTGGGCAAAAAAGCAGGCTATGATTTTGAGATGATCTATTATAACGCCGATGGTAACGAAAGCAGTATGTGTGGCAATGGTGGAAGATGTTTGGTAATGTTTGCACACCAGGTAGGTATTCATAAAGGGCTGTATCATTTTTTAGCAACCGATGGTGATCATGATGCAGAAATAGAAAGCGATCAAAAAGTTCGTTTAAAAATGAAAGATGTAATGAGTGTGGAAGAACATTCAACATGGATGGTTTTAAACACCGGTTCGCCACATTATGTAAAACTAGTTCCTGATGCAGCAGTGATAGATGTATTTGAACAAGGCCGCGAGATCCGCTACAGTGAAGAGTATAAAGCCGAAGGCATTAATGTGAATTTTGTTGAAACAATAGATAATGATACCATCTTCGTTCGCACTTACGAACGCGGTGTAGAAAATGAAACATTAAGTTGCGGCACCGGCGTAACAGCAGCGGCCTTAGTATCTGCGCATAACGATAATGGCTTTAACCGCGTAGAAGTAAAAACACCCGGCGGACATTTAAGTGTTGAATTTGATAAAACAGATGATAACACTTTCCGCAACATTTGGCTATGCGGACCAGCGGAATTAGTGTTTAAAGGCGAAGTAACCATTTAATGGTAAATGATAAATTGTAAATGGTAAACGCATTGCACAAAAAATCAGCAATCAGAAATCATTTATCAGAATCTCTAACTTTTTGTTTTTGACTTTTTACTTTTTTTACCAATGCATATAAGCGTACGAGTTTACGGAATCCTGATCAACGAAGCCAAACAAGTTTTAGTAAGTGATGAATATATCCGTGGTAACTATTTTACTAAATTTCCGGGCGGAGGATTAGAAGTTGGTGAAGGAACAAAAGACTGTCTTAAAAGAGAATTCAAAGAAGAAATGAATTTGAAAGTTGAGATAGGCGATCACATTTACACAACGGATTTTTATCAGCAAAGTGCCTTCAATGCAGAGCATCAGATCATTGCGATATATTATTACGCAAAAGCGCTGGAACCAATTACTGTTCCCCTTCGCAGCAAGCCATTTGATTTTGATGAAGCGCAATTGAAAATTTACGACGAACTAAAACAAATAGAGACCGTGCGGTTTATTGACTGGAATAATTTTTCAGAAGAAACGGTTTCGTTGCCAATAGATAAGATTGTAACGAAGCTTGTAAAGAAAAATTTCTGATTGATGATTGCTGATATATGATTTGTTCTGAGTCATTACACTCTATATAATCAGCGATCAGAAATCATCAATCAGAAATAAAAAAACTATCAGCCGATAAGCCGGATTTTGTACCGATAAATCGGTGGCTATCATTTATCTGGCTGCAACATTACTGTTACAATCTTGCTGCCTACCCTCCAGCTCGGGCGAGCCGCCCTCAAACACTGGTTTACATGGCATTACAGCACACAAGGTTTACCCGAAAATATAGTTACCTATACTTTCCGTGAGCTCTTACCTCACATTTTCACCCTCATCTTAATAAATTAAGACAGTTATTTTCTGTGGCACTTTCTCTTTCCCTTTAACAGGAAGCCGGCGCTTAACCGGTGTGTTGCCCTTTGCTGTCCGGACTTTCCTCTTCAATTGCTTAAAGCGATAGCCTGGCTGATAGAAATGCGAAGGTAGTTATTTTTTGATGGGATAGGGCTAGATAGTGAGCGTGTTTTATCGAAGCGTAGATAATGTTCAATGCTCAATATTCAACACTCAATTTTCATTTTTAAAGTATCTTTTAAATTTCAAACTCCAAAAATTGAACATTGAATATTGAGCGTTGAATATTGAACATTTTAAAATAAACCCTAACAAATGAAATAATAAGTAACGCTTAATCATCCATCCATTGCTCCATCGGAGCAACCTCTTTGTAGAAACAAATACGAAATGAATTTCTACTCCGTAGTACTAGCCTCTATGATTACGAAATCAGGGAAACTCCTACGGAGTTTGAAATCTAAAATTCACCCTTTTCTACAAAGAGGCCACTCCTACGGAGTTTCCTTGTCATATTTATGAACAACCGCGACGACATTAATACCTCTACACACTTACCATTAATCATTTACCATTAATCATTTACAAAATAGATTTTATCTATATAATAATAGAAACTATCAATTATAACTATTAAATAAAAACCGCATCTTCGCCACAGAAAAAAATTATTTACACTTAAAATAAATCAATATGAGTAATAGAGTTTTATCCATCGGAAGCACATTTCCATCTTTCAAAAAGAAAGCTGTTGTATCAATCGAAAAAGGAAAAGAATTTATAGACATCACTAACGAATATGCAAGTAAAGATGGCAAGTGGACAGTAATGTTCTGGTGGCCGAAAGATTTCACTTTTGTTTGTCCGACTGAAATAGCAGAGTTTAATAAAAAGTTCAGTGATTTTCAAGATCGTGATACAGTATTGCTAGGCGCATCAACAGATTCTGAATTTGTACATGCAGCATGGAGAAGAGATCATGTAGATCTGAAAGGATTAAAATTCCCGATGATCGCTGATACGTCAAAATCATTGGCAGAAGAATTAGGCATTTTAGATACGGAAGAAAAAATTGCTTATCGTGCAACATTCATCGTTGATCCACAAGGCATCATTCGTTGGGTAAGTGTGTATGATCTAAATGTTGGACGTAACGTGCAAGAAGTATTACGCGTTTTAGATGCATTACAAACAGATGAACTTTGTCCTTGCAACTGGAACCAGGGCCAGGAAACATTAACTGCACAATTAGAATTAAACTAAAATCATCCATGAGCACAATACAAAACGAAACATTCCTTAATCTGTTAGCAGAAATAAAGCTGGATAATTATACACCTTCTTTAAACACGCAAACGTTATTGAATGTAGAATCAAAATACATTAAGGACCTGAAGATCAATGTCAGCAATGTATTAAGTAACACACAATACCTGAATAGAAAAGAAGCAGTGTTGTTAGCATTAGCTGTTGCAGCAAATGAAAAGAATGCGGAATTAAAAAACAGCTTTTCAACATTAGCAACAGAAGCAGGCGCAACTGAAGCAGAAATTGCAGAAACATTCGCTTGTACTTCTTTAATGAATACAAACAATGTATTCTATCGCTTCCGTCATTTTATGCATAAGGAAAAAGAAACCTATGATACAATGCAGGCTGGTATTAAAATGAGCATCATGCTAAATCCCATTTTAGGCAAAGAGTTTTTTGAATTGATGAGCCTGGTGGTATCTGCATTAAACGGTTGTGAGATGTGCGTTACATCACACGAACAATCTGTGTTACAACAAGGTGGTTCAGAATCACGAATATTTGAAGCTGTAAAATTAGCAGCTGTTATAAAAGGATTGATAGCTGTTTTGTAAGATATATCCCAGGAAACAGTACTTTCTTGATAACTGAAAGCGTTAACGAACTGCAAAGTTCGGTTAACGCTTTTTTTTGTTGGTACGTGCTGCTGACAAATCGAATCGAGAAAAATCGATATATTTGCGATATGAACAAGAAGCTGGATATAAAAAAGGTCGAAAAGATCTCTAAAGCTTTGGGCGATCCATATCGTTTAAAAATCATGGAAGTCGTTAACAAAGAAAAAAGCTGGATGCCTTGCAACCAGGTCTTAGAAGTATTTGATTTAGCGCAATCTACTATGTCTCACCACATCAAACAATTGGTGGAAGCTGATCTCCTGATCGCAGAAAAAGATGGCCGTTGTACAAGGTATATGACCAATAAAGAAGTATTTGCAGACTACATTAGATTTTTAAGCCCTTTCGAGGTCTAAAAAAATTTAATAAACTAATCGATAATTTTCGATTTGTCGATTAATTGTTGTAGGTTTGTTATGGAATTGAGAGAAAGGGAAATCAATGATTTTTTTTGCCTCAATTGATCGATAAATCTAAATATATAAATTAATTAAACAAATGAACAAATTAGATAACAAAGTGGCTGTCGTTACAGGTGGTAACAGCGGAATAGGATTAGCAACCGCAAAATTATTCGCACAACAAGGAGCCAAAGTAGCTATCACAGGGCGTAACCAAACAACGGTTGATAGTGCGATTGTACAAATTGGTAATGGTGCATTAGGTTTGGTAAGTGATGTATCTGATCTTAAAAATATTGATGGTCAATTTAAAACAATTGAAAAAACATTCGGTAAAATAGATGTGCTGGTAGTAAATGCCGGTGTATTTATCGCCGCTCCTTTAACTGATTATACAGAAGATATGTTTGATCAGACAAGCGATATCAATTTTAAAGGCGTATTTTTTACAGTACAACGTGCGCTTCCTTATTTGAATGATGGTGCATCAATTATATTGACTTCTTCTGCAGTAAATACAAAAGGGATTGCTTCTTTAGGAGCCTACTCTGCTACCAAAGCTGCAGTACGTTCTTTAGCAAGAAGTTTTTCTGCTGATCTTGCAGACAGACAAATAAGAGTAAACGTTTTATCTCCCGGACCTGTCGATACACCAATTTTTGGCAGAGGCGGTGGAAGCAAAGAAGAAGTTGATGGAACAAAAGCGCACTTCGCGTTAGCAACAACTGTTAAGCGTTTAGGTAACTCCGAAGAAATAGCAGAAGGTTTTTTATACCTCGCATCGGATGCTTCCAAATTTATGGTGGGTGGCGAATTACTATTGGACGGCGGCGTAAAAACGATGTAATTTATGGACCCGTTTTTGATACAATTACGTTTTGAAAACTGGTTTTTTAATTAAATAAAACAACAACAATGAGCAATACAATCACAAAAACCGACAACACTTTTACCATCGGCGGAGATTTACATGTTAACCGTTTGGGATACGGAGCAATGCGCATAACAGGCAAAGGAATCTGGGGACCTCCCGCTAATAAAGAAGAAGCTATAAAAGTTTTACAACGTGCCGTTGAGCTGGGCGTAAATTTTATTGATACCGCAGATAGTTACGGACCAAATGTTTCAGAAGAATTAATTGCCGAAGCTTTATACCCATACTCTCCCGCATTGGTCATAGGTACTAAAGGCGGATTAACAAGATCAGGCCCCGATCAATGGGATCAGAATGGTAGTCCGGAACATTTGAAAAAAGCTTTAGACGGAAGTCTGAAAAGATTAAAGCTTGATCAGATCGATCTGTATCAATTACATCGCATCGATGCAAAAGTTCCTTTCGAAAAAACTTTTGAGTTTTTAAAAGAAGCACAACAACAAGGAAAGATCAAACATATTGGTTTATCGGAAGTAAGTGTGGATGATATTAAAAAAGCACAGAAATATTTCAAAGTCGTTTCTGTTCAAAATATGTACAGTGTTGATAACCGTAAATGGGAAGCTGTATTGCAATATTGCACAGAAAATAATATCGCTTTCATTCCATGGTTTCCATTGAACGCTAATAATGTTGCCGCTATTGAAGTGATACAAAAAATTGCTCATGCACATGAGGCAACAGTGCAACAAGTAGCGCTTAGCTGGTTATTACAACATGCTCCAAACATTTTGTTAATTCCAGGCACATCAAGTGTAAAACATTTAGAAGAAAATATGAAAACATTATCTGTTGAACTGACAGAAGATGATGTACAAACATTGAATAAAATATCTGCTTAACCTTTTAAAATAAATCATGCAAACACAGACTATCAATCCTTCAGCAACAGAACAAATGATTCAAATGGTGCTTAATTCATGGACGAATCAAAATAAAGCAGTAATAAGTTTCTTTAATAAATATAACGATGATGCTTACTTAAATGAAGTAGCCCCGGGACGCAACAGAGCCATTTATTTATTAGGGCATCTTACTGCAACGAATGATTCGTTACTGCCGCTGCTAGGATTAGGCGATAAATTATATCCCGAATTGGAAACACCATTTCAAATAAACGCAGATGATAAAAAGCCCGTTAAACAAACCGTAGCCGAATTAAAACAATATTGGGAAAAAGTAAATGCAACATTAACTGAAGGCTTTGCTAAAATGCTATCGCATGATTGGTTAGAAAGGCATACCAGAGTTTCTGCAGAAGATTTTGCACTCGATCCTTCACGCAATAAATTAACTGTTCTATTAGGAAGAACAAGTCATCAAAGCTATCATTTGGGCCAATTGAATTTTTTAAAGGCTGATCTGAAAGCGTAGATTCTACATATACAAAAAGCAAAAAAGCGCTAATAGAGAATTATCTGTTAGCGCTTTTTTTATAAAATACAATACGGCTAATATTTAGTTCAATGAACCGCAAAGGAAACTTAGCGTCGCTTTGCGGCTTCTTTGCGTTCTTTGCGGTTAAATATTAATTACATATTTTTAAATTAACCTACAGCCGGCACATCACACAATTTACCAACGCCAATCCCTACCACATAATTCACTACTTTTTGCACGATCAATTCTACAACAATTCCACCAGGAATAACACTTGACAATGCTTTTAAAATGGCGTCAACGATCTGTGTTGCATTAGAACCACTCGTTAAAACACCACAGATAAACTTTTTGATCTTCGCGAAGATCTTTTTGCCAATATCTACCAAAGAAAAATTCTGCGCCAGATGGCTTTGTAAAGCATTGGGTTCAAATTTGTATTCTTTTGCTTCGCTGACAAAAGCCTGGTTGTAATAATCACCTAATAGTTTTTGAACATCAGCTTCTGATAACTTATCATCTTTATTAATATTTTTAACAAGATGTTGTTTTAATTGATCAGCATCAATTTGCTGACGGCTTTCGTTGTAAAGTAACATTGGTTGGGGATTTTTATTTGCCTACTCTTAATTCCGTTTTCGGCTTGGCGGATTTTGTATGTAAAGAAAATAAAAAAATGATAACAATACTAAAAAGAAAATATTTAAAAAATCTAATATCTTTAACCTAGTAAAATTCAATCACTAACTCTACAACTATGACTTTTGTTCTTGTCCTGATAACTATTCTTGTTATTGTGGCGTGGTTACTAAATACGGCAATCTTTCCACTATTAGAAGGACTAAGAGGCCCTAAAAAAAGCAGCTATACAAATACCAAGAATTATTCAAAGAGAGAAAATGAACTTTTCAAAATTAAGGGAGAACAATTTGAAGCATTTATAGCAAAAAAAATCAATCAAAATAGGTATTTAAAAATATTAGATTGGCGAAGTGATAAATTTATTGAAGGAGTATATGCCGAATCAAATAAAAATCCTGATTTAGAAATTCAATTTTCTTTTAATAGTACTTGCTTAAAATTTTCGCTGGAATGTAAATACCATTCCAAAATACACACAGACATAATTATTGCGCCTCAACATAAAATTGAAAATTATAAAAAGTATTCACAAGAGAAAAAAACGGATGTCTTTATTGTCCTTGGCCTTGCAGGAGAAGCCTCTTCTCCTAACGAATTATATATTATTCCACTTAAATATATAAAATCAGAAAAGATTCCTTACTCAGATTTGCAGAAATTTAGAAAACATAGAGTTGAAAGCAATTTCTTTTTTGACGAAAAACTATTAATGTTGAAATAAAAAAGCGCTACCAAAAATTAGTAACGCTTTAAAATAAAATTATATCACATGTCCTACGCCGAATTCCTTCCCGCATTAATAATACCGAAAGAAGAACGCATAATTAATTTCTCGTAAGTTTCTTTCAAAGGAGAAGTTGCTTCACCTGCATCTTCGATCTCTCTGATTCTTGCGATAGCAAATTGTTGGATCGTCAATAAAGGCAACACAATTCTTTCTCTCATGGCAATAGACATCTGATCGATCGGATAATCGCTCATCAATTCTTTTTTGCCTGATAATAAGAACACATACTTTTTAGTCAGCTCATATTCATCATGGATCATTCCCCATATCTCTCCGTACTTAGGATCTTTTGCTAAATGCTCTGTTAACGGGAAATAACTTTTAATCATCGCCATCTCACAGTTATCGATCAACGTTTTAAAGAACATGGAGTTCTTATATAACTGCTTTAATTTTTCGAACTTGCCTTGCTTGTGCATTTCTTCCAAAGCCGCCCCCACGCCATAATAGCCGGTTACGTTTTGTTTTAATTGACTCCACGCTCCTACAAAAGGAATAGCGCGTAGGTCTTTTAAAGATAATTTTGCAGCGGCAGATCTTTTTGCCGGGCGACTACCAATATTTGTTTCGCTATAAAATTTCAGCGGACTGATCTGTGTTAAGTAATCAGCAAAATATGGATGGTTCTTTAACGCATTATATTTAGTAAAACTTTCGTTTGCTAAATGTTGCAATAAAGTATCTTCTTCTTTTTCTAAAGTAATCTCTCTGCTGTTGAACAAATCATTTGAAATACCAGCGTTCAGCAATTGTTCCAAATTGAACTGGGCCGAATCGATCGTTCCAAAGTTCGAGCTTACGGTTTGTCCTTGTATGGTTAACTGTATTTCTTTATCAGAAATATTTTTACCCATTGATGAGTAGAACTTATGTGTTTTACCTCCGCCTCTTGCTGGTGGCCCACCACGTCCGTCGAAAAATACTACATCAATATTATATTGTTTAGAGATCGTTGTTAATTCTTCTTTCGCTTTGTAGATACCCCAGTTGGCCATTAAGTAACCGCCATCTTTTGTTCCGTCAGAAAAACCTAACATGATCGTCTGACGATTACCTCTTCTCTTTAAATGTTCACCATACACTTTATCCGTGTACAATGTTTTCATTATTTCTGCAGCGTTCTGTAAATCATCAACTGTTTCAAATAAAGGAATGATATCTACATCCAATTCTTCTTTCTTCCAGCCACATAATAAGAACAAGCCATACACTTCAATTACATTCAGCGCACTGTTATTCTGACTAATAATATATCGGTTACAACCTAACTCGCCATTGTGTTTCTGGATAGTCTTGATCGCTTTGATCGTTTCTAAGCCGTCATTGAACAATGGTTCTTTTAAAGTAAGTCCGGTTATTGGTTTGCTGATATTGGTAAGCGTTGCTATTTTTTTATCCGCATCAAAGCTTGCATAATCTTTCGGTAAAAAATCTGAGCTAGCAGCGATATCGTTTAAGATATTTCCGTGAACTGTACTTTCTTGCCTAACGTCGATCGTAGCAAAATACAAACCGAATAATTCAACCTTATTGATCAATCCATCGATCAGATCTAAGAACAAACCATTGGTTTGGTAGATCAATGCTTCTCTTGCTTTCAACAATTTAGCAACGATCATTTCTTTTGTAAGATCTGTACGTTCGCCCGGAATGAATACATTATTATATAGCTCCAGTTCAAGATCTCCTAAAATTGTTTCAACAACTTTAAAAGTCAGTCTGCGCCTAATTCTGCGAATCTCTAAATAATAACATTTTAAAATACCGCCGCGCAATGCATCGGCAACCTTCAATGTAGTTTCAGATGTTACAAAAGGATTGCCGTCTCTATCGCCACCAGGCCAAAAGCCCATGAACATGATCGGGTTGGCAGGATTGATCGCTTCCGTAAATTGTTTTTTAAGGAAAGTGGTAATTCTTCCTGCAGCAGGATAAAATACATTTTCCAAATACCAGATAAGGTTAACCGCCTCATCATAAGGTGTTGGTTTGATCTTTTTGAAGAAAGGTGTTTTACCTAACTGCAACAGGTACATATTAATAAGCGTAGCATTATTTTCTGCCAGCGCTTTAGAAAGATCATTGATAATCCCTAAAACAGATCCGGGATAGAATTGTGTAGGATGCGCTGTCAGCACCAATCTTACTGCAAAATCTTTCAATTTAGCCGTTAATTCATCCCCTTTATTATATTGAATGATCTCGTTTTCTAATTGTTTTAAAGAACCAATGCCTCCCAAATCCTGCACATCTTTAAAAGCCGCATCTTCCAATGCATCAAATAATACGATCTGCCTTTCAACAAATTGAATGAAACGGAATAGCAGATCAAGCTTTTCTTTTTGATCGGTATAAGAAGTATGTTTTACAAAAAATTCTTCGATGATCTCAGTCGGGCTTTGCTTTTGGCTGTATCCATCCTCGCAAATGTTGAGCAATAACGATAATAAAATACCGGTTTTTTCAATACGATGAAACGGCAAAGAAGTAAATAAGCTGTTATACAGTTGAAATTTTATACCAACAGAATTTTTAAATTGCTGCAACCCACGGGAAGATTGATGATCCATATTCAATGAAATTTTACAAAAAGAGTGATAAATTGGCTGCAATTGACAATGCGGCCAAAATTACTTCAAAAATGTTGAATAATTTACCCCGATTAGAACTTATTTACATAATTTAGCGCACAGAATTCCAAAAAGTGGCACATCTAAATAAATCATATATCATTCCAACGATTGTAAGTTCCATTACGACTGCAAAAGCTACCACTATTATTACTATTATTGCAACCCGTTAAGGGTTAAAAAATGTCATATTACCATTGGGCGTACAGCTATTTTCATCAAATGAATATCTTTGTCAATACATTAAATAAATACATTCAAATATAACGATCATGCAGGTTTTAAAGTTCGGGGGCAGTTCAGTAGCAAATGCAGTAAATATCAGTAAGGTAGCAGAAATTGTAAAAGATAAATCTACATCAACAAAAACAATCGTAGTAGTTTCGGCTTTAGGCGGTATAACAGATACTTTATTATTGTGCAGCCATCTTGCTGCTCAGGGGGATGAGACATATAAACAAAAGTTACAGGAAGCTGAGCAAAGGCACTTGCAGACTGTAAAAGAATTAATTCCGATCACGCAACAAAGCAGTGTTTTAAGTTGGGTAAAAACGACTTGCAATGAAATAGAAGATATCTGCAATGGGATATTTTTATTAGGCGAATTATCAGATCGTACTAAAGATAGAATCGTTAGCTACGGTGAATTATTATCCTCACAAATCATTGCTGCTAAATTAAAAGCAGAGCTTGGTGCTTGCGAATGGGTTGATGCAAGACAAGTAATTACAACGAATTCAAACTTTGGTTCAGCAACGGTTGACTTTGCTGTTACCAACAAAAAAATAGCCGATTATTTTAAGTCGTCAAAATCAAACTTATTTATTTTACCGGGCTTTATTTCTTCGGATGCTAACGGTGTTGGCACTACGCTGGGAAGAGGCGGATCTGATTATACTGCTGCGATATTAGCAGGTGCTTTAAATGCAGATGTGTTAGAAATATGGACAGATGTATCAGGTATGATGACTGCTGATCCGCGTTTGGTAAAGAATGTAAAAATAATTCCGCAAATATCTTATCAGGAAGCGATGGAGCTTTCTCACTTTGGTGCTAAAGTAATTTATCCGCCAACCATTCAACCGGTGATGAGTAAAGGCATTCCTGTTTGGGTAAAAAACACTTTTGCTCCGCAAGATGCAGGCACTGTTATTCAGCAGGAAGCTACACAAAACGGCACGAGCATTCGCGGTATCTCAAGTATCAATAAAGTGGCGCTATTGATGTTAGAAGGTAGTGGTATGGTAGGTATTCCCGGGTTTTCTAAAAGATTATTCGAAGCTTTAGCGAGCAAAAAAATAAACGTGATCATCATTACACAAAGTTCTTCTGAACATTCTATTTGCGTTGGTGTTGATGAAGTAAATGGTGATGAAGCAAAGAAAGCGATCGATGATACTTTTGCTTACGAAATAGAAACTAAAAAAGTTAACCCATTGATCGTAGAGAAAGAAGTTTCGATCATTGCATTAGTGGGTGATAACATGAAGAGCCATCCCGGTATAAGCGGTAAAATGTTTGGTACGTTAGGCCGTAATGGTGTTAATGTCCGCGTAATTGCACAAGGATCTTCTGAAAGAAATATCTCGGCAGTCATTTCTGTACACGATGTTAAAAAAGCGATCAACGTTTTACACGAAGAGTTTTTTGAAACGGTTTATAAAGAAGTGAATTTATTTATTGCCGGCGTTGGTAACGTAGGATCCAAACTGGTAGCGCAATTGCAACACCAGCATAAATATTTGTTAGATAATCTTCGCTTGAAAGTTAATATCGCAGGATTAGCGAACAGTAAAAAAATGTTGTTCAATAATGATGGTATTGATTTAAATAATTGGAAAGCTTTACTAGATGCAGGCGAACCAATGAACATGCACAACTTTGTTCAAACCATTCAATCTAAAAACTTACGCAACTCAATATTCGCGGATGTTACAGCGAATGATGAAGTAGCTACTTACTACGATCAGTTATTACAAAAGAGTATTTCGGTTGTAGCTTGTAATAAAGTTGCCTGCTCTTCATCTTACGGATATTATAAAAAATTAAAAAATCTTGCTACGGAATTCAATACAAGTTTCTTATTTGAAACAAATGTTGGTGCAAGTTTACCGATCATCGGCACATTGAACGATTTATTACGCAGTGGCGATAAAGTAAACAAGATCGAAGCGGTACTAAGCGGTACATTAAATTTTGTTTTCAATAATTATGATGGAACAAGTTCTTTTGCATCTGTTGTAAAACAAGCGCAGGATGAAGGTTACACAGAACCTGATCCACGTTTGGATTTGAGTGGTAAAGATGTAATGCGTAAAATAATGATACTCGTACGTGAATCTGGCGAACAAATTGAAATGGATGATATCACTAACAATACTTTTATGCCTGCTGAATGCATGACAGGTTCTGTTGCTGATTTCTACAAATCAATGGAAAAGAATGAAGCGCATTTCAAAAAAATATATGACGCTGCAACAAAAGAAGGCAGCAAATTAAAGTTTGTTGCTAAATATGAAAATGGCAAAGCGTCTGTAGGATTACAACATATCACACCGCAACAAGATCTGTATCATTTATATGGTAAGGATAACGTCGTATTATTTTTTACAGATCGTTACAAAGATCAACCATTGGTTGTGAAAGGTGCTGGTGCTGGTGCGGAAGTAACAGCGTCTGGTGTGTTTGCGGATATTATCAGAGCATCGAGAGCTTAAAAAGCCCCCTAAATCCCCCTGAAGGGGGACTTTTGAGTACGATAACAAAATGAGTTTTATAACATTAATATAGAATGACAGATAAAAAAGCAGGTTCGTTAAATACCCCCCCTTCAGGGGATGGGGGCAAATACGTAAAAGTTTTAGCGCCGGGAACTGTAGCCAATTTGGTTTGTGGCTTTGATGTATTGGGCTTGTGTTTGCACGAACCTAATGACATGATGGAAGTAAAGTTGCTTGACGAAAGAAAAGTTATTATACATAGCGCAGACGGATATCCCTTGCCATTAGATCCTGCACAAAATACTGCAGGTGCCCCTTTATTAGAAATGATAGAAGAGTTAAATCAGAATATTGGTTTTGAAGTAACGATCTATAAAAAAATAAAACCGGGGAGTGGTTTAGGTTCAAGCGCTGCAAGTGCTGCCGGGGCTACTGTTGCGGCTAATCATTTATTAGGTAATATTTTTCCCAAACAAGATCTTGTTCGCTTTGCGATGTATGGCGAAAAAGTTGCATCAGGCGTTAAGCATGCCGATAATGTGGCGCCCTGTATTTACGGTGGTGTTACATTGATCCGCAGCATTCATCCATTGGATATTGTTAGTATTCCTTGTCCTGATTTATTTGTAACGATCGTTCATCCGCAGATCGAAGTTCGTACTGCTGATGCGAGACAGATATTACGTAAAGAAGTTTTACTAAAAGACGCTATTCGCCAGTGGGGAAATATTGCAGGCCTGGTTGCAGGCTTTATGCAAAATGATCTTGACTTAATTGGACGTTCATTAGAAGATGTAATTATAGAACCGGTAAGAAGTATTTTAATACCTGGTTTCGATGCTATCAAATCTAAATGTAAAGAAGCCGGCGCATTAGGCGGCGGGATCTCAGGATCAGGACCATCAATTTTTATGCTGAGCAAAGACAAAGCAACAGCTGAAATTGTTGAGAAAGTGATGAAGGAAATTTACGATAACATTGGTTTACCTTATTATACATATGTAACAACAATCAACAAATCGGGCGTAACGATTATTGATTAAGTTAGTTAAGTAATAAGTCAAAAATTAAAACCAAAAAGTTTAAAATAAAACATAATCTTCCCATCCCCCCTTTAGGGGACGGGGGCAACAATTTAACGATGCAGTACTACAGCACAAATGGACAATCTCCCAAAGTAAATTTTAAAGACGCTACCATTAACGGACAAGCGCCGGATAAAGGATTGTATTTTCCTGAAACACTTCCTACGGTTCCAAAAGAGCTTATTGAAAACATAACGAAGTATTCTAACGAAGAGATTGCTTACCAGGTTATTAAACCTTATGTTGGTGATACTATTCCTGAAGCTGAATTGCGCCGTATTGTTAACGAGACGGTGAACTTTGATATTCCTGTTGTAAAAATTACAGACGATATTTCTTCATTAGAATTATACCACGGACCGACATTAGCTTTTAAAGATATAGGTGCAAGGTTTATGAGCCGTTGTCTTGGTTATTTTGTTAAAGAAAGAAAAGAAAAGGTAATCGTATTGGTTGCTACATCGGGAGATACAGGCGGTGCCGTTGCCAACGGCTTTTATGATGTGCCGGGTGTTGAGGTAGTAATATTATATCCTTCAGGAAAAGTGAGTTCCGTACAGGAAAAACAATTAACTACACTAGGTAAAAATATTCATGCATTAGAAGTGAAAGGAACATTTGATGATTGTCAGCAAATGGTGAAGGAAGCTTTTATGGATGAATCATTAACTTCTACATTATTTTTAACCTCAGCCAACTCTATCAACGTTGCGCGTTGGTTGCCACAACAGTTTTATTATTTCTTTGCATATAAACAATGGGCTGATAAACAACATCCACCGGTTATCTCAGTGCCAAGCGGAAATTTTGGAAATATTTGTGCCGGTATTTTAGCACACGTTACAGGTTTGCCTACCACACATTTTATTGCAGCTTGTAATGCCAATGATATTGTGCCTGAGTTTATGAAGACAGAAATATACCAACCAAAAAAAGCGGTAGCCACCATATCTAACGCAATGGATGTTGGTAATCCAAGTAATTTTGTTCGCATACTGGCTATATTCCACAATAAATTTGTGGACCTTAAAAAAGTATTAAGCAGCGTTAGTATTTCTGATGAACAAACAAAAACGACATTAAAATCAGTTTATCAAAAAACTAAATATTTGCTTGATCCACATGGAGCTGTTGGTTATCTGGCTTTAGAAGAATATCAACAAAGCCATCCTAACCAAAAAGGACTTGTTTTAGAGACCGCACATCCGGTAAAGTTTTACGATGTAGTTGAGCCGGTTATCGGCGAAGCCATTCCTATTCCTGCTACTGTACAGCAACAATTGAAGCTTGAAAAGAAAAGCACGATGATCAACGCTGATGGCTCTTTATTAAAAGATTTTCTATTAAGCATGTAAAATAATTACTACATATGCAAACGGCCTGCCCTTACCGGCAGGCCGTTTGCATATTGTTAATATTAAATTAACAACTCATTTATACTCATAAACTTATTAGCTCTGATTTATATAGTAATTTCGTTTTATTAATTAGTGTCAAAAACACAATACATATCATCCTTTATTACAAAAGCGCTTGCACTAGCTTTTTACATTTCTTTTTTGGGAGTGCAGTTGTTTTTTAATTTTGACACGGGCAAAGGGCCGGCAATAACTATTCATATTTGTAATTACGCTAGCCAGCATAATTCTTTTCCTCCGGGAATCAAGCAAAATAATAAACCAAAGTGTAATGCTACCGTTTTATTAAACAAAAGGTTTCAACCTGAAAGTATCCTGGTAGTAAATACTATTTCAATTAAGGCTCCTGCTTATTACATTGAAACAGCCATCAAGTATTCTCCATTTGATCAGTATATCCCCGATTCAATAAGCTGCGTCCATTCTAAACGAGGGCCTCCTGCAGTTGCATAATAATTTCTGCAATAACATTTTCCTATTTTAAATATTTTCTTATGCCTACTTTCTTTAAACAGAAACGTAGCTGGCTTGTAAGCTTATTACTGTTTACGCCAGCACTATCTGTTTTTGCACAACAAAAGAATACTTTGCCTGATTTGATCGCAAGTGCGAATAATCATTTACCTGTTTTATTACAAAAAAAGGAATTGATCAATGCTTCTAAAGCTGAAGTAAGTGATGTTCGACATTCTTTTTTACCACAATTAAAATTGAGTGAGCAGGTTAATCTGGGAACCGATAATTCAATGGCGGGAAGCTACTTTCCATTTGGCATAGTTCCTTCCACTTCTTCAGGAGTAAATGCTTCCAACAACATGAATGCTGTAACCGGCAATATAGCTGTCCTATACGGTGAATATGACCTGGTAAATTTTGGATTAAAAGGAGCCAAAATTAAAAATGCTGAAGCTTATGTAGGCCTGCAGGAAGCAGACCTTCAAAAGGAACAATACTATGTCGAATTAAATATTGCTAAGTTATATTTCAATATTTTAAAAAGCCAGTATACTTTAAAAGCCGATATAGAGAATGTTGATAGATACCAAAGTATTTTCAATATCATACAAGCACTTACTTCAAGTGGTATAAAAGCAGGTTCAGACTCATCTTTAGCTAAAGCCGAACTATCAAAAACAAGAATAATTTACAACCAGGCTTTAGGAAATTTTAATCAGCTAAAACAACAGCTTGCTTATTTCACAGGTATTCCCGCCGGACAATTAAATATTGATACATCCAACAATATTTTTACCAATATAAAATTAGATTCTATTCGTTTTGAAACAGATAATAATAATCCTTTGATAGATTATTATACTAAACGAAAAAACATCTACCTGGCCAATGACAAATTGATCCGGAGAAGTTATTTACCAAAAATTTCATTAGCTGCAAGTACCTGGGCAAGGGGTTCTAGTATAGAATACAATAATAATTATCAGTCATTAGACAATGGTTTAGGATACCAACGATACAATTATTTAGTAGGATTCAGCCTTACCTATAATTTATTCAATGGATTATATAAAAAAGACAAACTAAACATTAATAATTATGAATTAAAAGCAAGTGATTACGAATTGCAGCAACAAAAACTTGCATTAACATCGGCTTCTTTACAGGCAGATGATGTTTTACAAAGCACTCAGAATAATTTATCTGAACTACCTGTTCAATTAGAATCGGCGCAGGCTACTTATCAGCAAAAGATGGCACAATACAAGGCAGGGCTTATCTCATTAATAGATTTAACGAATGCATCATTTGTATTGTATCGCTCTCAGACAGATTATATAGAAACAATGAGTGACTGGTACCTGGCGCAATTAGATAAAGCTGCTGCAACAGGAAACTTGACTCAATTTATTCAAACAATAAAATAATTATTTATGGTACGTTTCGCATTAAAAAGGCCCATAACGATATTAGTATTGTTTGTCAGTCTTTTGTTATTCTCAATAATGGCTATCCGCACAATACCCATTGATATATTCCCAAAACTAAACTCTCCTACTATTTATGTTATCGAACAATATGGAGGTATGTCTGCTCAACAAATGGAAGGTTTTTTTTCCACGCGTATGCAGGACCAGTTTTTATATATCAATGGTATTAAAAATGTGGAAAGTAAAAACATACAGGGCTTATCTCTTGTTAAATTAAGCTTTTACGAAAATACAGATATGGCGGAAGCCTCTGCTCAGGTGGCGCTTCAGGTAAACAGGGTATCTGCATTTTTTCCACCGGGCTCACTTCCTCCTCAGGTAATTCGTTTTGATGCATCCTCACTTCCTATTGGAGAATTAGTTTTTAGCAGTAAGACAAAATCGCTAAAAGATATTTTTGATCTGGCAATAACAAGGGTTCGCCCTCTATTTGCAACGGTGCCGGGTATGTCATCTGCGCCGCCATTTGGATCAAATGCAAGAACAGTATTGATCAATGTTACACCGGAAAAATTACGCACCTACAATTTATCTGCTGATGAAGTGGTAGACGCTATTGTAAAAAATAATACCATCACCCCTTCAGGAAATTTACGTGTTGATAGTACGATGTTCATTACTTCTATCAATTCATTGGAAAATAAAGTGGCTGCATTTGAAGACATTCCGATCAAAAGCAATGGAACCGGTGCAGTGTATGTTAAAGATGTAGCGACTGTTTCTGATGGCGCAGATATAACGGTCCACTATGCATTGGTAAATGGCAAACGCTCCGTTTACATTCCTGTAGTTAAAACAGCCGATGCATCTACCTGGGATGTTGTACAGGCACTACGTAAGAAAATACCGGAAATGAAAAGTTTGTTACCGGACGATGTTGATATTAGCTACGAATTCGATCAGTCGGTATTTGTTATGAACTCTGCCAAGAACTTAATGACCGAAGGAATTTTAGGTGCTATATTGACCGGGCTAATGGTACTCTTATTTTTGCGGGACTGGAGAAGTAGTTTGGTTGTGATCATCACTATACCTGTTGCGATACTAAGCGCTGTTTTCTTTTTAAAATTAGCCGGGCAAACAATCAATATCATGACACTGAGTGGGTTGTCTCTTGCAATCGGCATATTGGTTGACCAGGCAACGGTTACGATAGAAAATATACACCAGCATTTGGAAATGGGTAAAAATAAAAAACAGGCGGTGCTGGATGCCTGCGCTGAAATATCATTTCCTTTGTTGTTAATCCTATTGTGTATCCTCGCTGTATTTGCACCTGCGTTTGTAATGAGTGGTGTACCAAAAGCAATGTTTCTACCTTTATCATTGTCGATTGCATTTGCCATGATCATTTCATTTTTTGCTGCGCAGACATTAGTTCCTGTTATTTCGGTATGGTTATTAAAAGCAGAAATGTTTCAATACCATCACTCAGGAATTCATGCACATGCAGGATTAGCTTTGAATGATATTGAAAAAGAACAAATAGATGATCATAATCAACAGGATAAGACACGACATGAAGAAGCCGGCTTTTTCCAAAAATTAAAAATAGGATTGGCTACCCGACTCGATAAATGGATGCCGAAAAGAAAGATGATCGTAAGCATCTACCTCATCCTTGCAATTGCAGCGGCCGGACTTTGTTACGTTATTATAGGAAAAGATCTTTTACCAAAAACGAATAACGGGCAATTACAATTAAGAATACGTGAGCCGGATGGAACCAGGTTAGAAATTACAGAAGCCGCTACCAAGAAAGTATTAAATATTATTGATTCAACAGTTGATCACCATATAGCTATCTCGTCTGCCTTTGTTGGTGTGGTACCAAGTAATTTCGCCGTTAGTAATTTATATATTTTTAGTAGCGGTACACATGAAGCCGTTATCCAAATTAATCTTGATGAAAATTATAAGGTTAAGATGGAAGACCTGAAAGAAGATTTGCGAAAAACTATTGCAGCCGCTTATCCCGATATAAAAATTTCATTTGAACCCATTGAGTTAACAGAAAAAATTATGGCTCAGGGATCATCTACCCCAATTGAAGTTAGAGTTGCAGGAAAAAATATGGTAGATATTAAAAACTATGCAACAAAACTTGTTGATAAATTAAATGGTATTTCTTTTTTAAGAGACGTACAAATAACACAGCCGTTAGACTTCCCTACTGTAAATATTAACATAGATAGAAACAAATTGGCGCTGATGGGACTTTCACTTGATAATGTTTCCAAAAGTATAACAGATGCAACATCATCAAGCAGGTACACAAATAAAAATTTATGGTTAGATCAGAAAAGTGCCTATACTTATCAGACACAGATACAGATACCGGAATACAAGATGAATTCTGTAGAAGAACTGCAATCTATACCATTGGTAAAAGGTCAACCCCGCCCCGTATTATCTGATGTTGCCACACTTTCTGTTAACACTGTTCCGGGAGAATATGATCGTAGCGGACCGAGGCGCTTTGTTACTGTTAGTGCTAATATTTATAAACAAGACCTTGGCAGCGCAACCGCAGCTGTACAAAAAGCAATCGATAAACTAGGAACACCTCCCGCAGGATTAATTCCTGAAATAAAAGGCATGTCATCATTATTAACAGAAACACTCGATTCTTTACAGAGTGGTTTAATTGCAGCCATCATCGTAATACTTTTATTACTTGCAGCAAATTATCAATCCTTCGGCGTTGCCGTTTCTGTACTAGCAACAGTGCCGGCGGTATTACTTGGTTCTATGTTATTGTTATTAGCAACAGGAGCAACATTAAACCTGCAATCATATATGGGCATAATTATGGCTGTGGGAGTATCGGTAGCCAATGCGATATTGATCGTTACAAATGCTGAAACTTTAAAACTGGAATATAAAGATCCTTTTAAAGCCGCAACAGTAGCAGCAAGCGTACGTTTACGGCCCATCTTAATGACGAGTCTTGCAATGATAGCAGGTATGATACCGATGGCTAGTGGCATGGGAGAATCCGGCGATCAATCGGCACCGTTAGGCCGTGCCGTAATCGGAGGATTATTCGCTTCTACTTTCGCAGCCTTATTTATTGTACCGCTTGTGTATGGATGGATACAACAAAAGGCTTCATTACAATCTGTTTCACTATTACCGGAAGATTCAAACAATTAAATTTTATATCATGAAATATTATATCATTCTTATTTTTTCTGTTTTTGCATTTGCATCTTGTTCAGAAAATAAAGCCGCGAATAAAGCTCCGGCCGTAAATAAAACTTCTTCGCCCTTATACCAGCTGGCTGTTATTAAAAATGCAGGCGTTGCTACCACTATAAAACTACCGGCACAATTAGTTGCTTATGAAGAAGTAAACATTTTTCCGAAAGTAAACGGATATGTAAAAGATGTATTGGTCGATATTGGTTCTAAGGTTTCTAAAGGGCAACTACTAATGACATTGGAGGCTCCGGAGCTTGTTCAGGCTTCATTAGAATCGAAAGAAAAATATGAAAGAGCAAAGGCAGATTATTCAATTGATCAGGAACATTATCAGCGCTTACAGGAAGCATCAAAAACACCGGGTGCAATTTCTCCTTTAGACCTTTCAACTATTAAAGCAAAAATGGATGCAGATAATGCTTTGTGCAATGCAGCCAATGCTAATTGGCAAATGCAAAAAACCATGATGAGCTATTTAAGCGTAACGGCACCATTTGCAGGAGTTATTACACAACGTAATGTTCATCCGGGAGCATTGGTAAGTGCAGAAGGGACAAACATTCCAATGCTGGAACTAAAACAAATAGAACATTTGCGTTTACAGGTTGATATACCAGAAGGAGTTGCAGCAACATTAAAAATCAATGATTCCATATGGTTTTATACCAGCGCTTTTCCCGGTAAAAAATTAACGGGCCTTATCAGCCGAAAATCCAACAATATTGATGAACAATACCGTTTCGAAAGGATGGAAATAGATGTTTTGAATAAAGATGGCGTTTTAGCACCAGGCATGTATGCCGACGTAGTATTACAATCAAAGGGAAATAGTAATGCTATGTCTGTACCAAAATCGGCTGTTGTTACATCTACCGAAAGAAAATACGTGTTGACAATAAAGAATAATGTGATAACAAAAGTAGATGTCAGCACGGGAAATGAAACGATCAATAACATAGAAATATATGGTCCTTTGCAACCTGGAGATAGCGTAATAACAAATGCGAATGATGAAATAGAAGCTACAGCAAAATAAATTCAACCTAGTTCCCTTTACCAGTAAAGCTTTGATTAAATAATCAAAGCTTTTTTTATTTTTTTATAAAAAACAGTCTATTAATTTGGTAGGGTATTACAAACCCCCTACTTTTGCCCAATCAAACAATAGTCTACTATATCAGTAGACAAAACATAACAAACAATGGCACTACAATTTCTTAAACCAACAATCACCGGCAAGGCTACTATTAGCCATAATGCTGTATTGCCTCCTCAAGCAGGGAAATCAGTTACTATTTTATGCTATTGTTGCTGTCCCAACAGGGACATATAAGATTTTACTTTTTTTTTACATTTTTTTATTCAAAAACTCTACTAAATCACTAGACTAATGAGACTTATTAAATTATTTTCTATTGCAATTTTTACATTACTATTGGCTGTAAAAGCGTCTGCACAAACTTCTGACGATGTATTAAATATTCTGATCGCAAAAGGAACGATTACACAACAGGAAGCCGATTCAATTCGTGCTGCATCAGCTATTGCAAAGCAGAATGACAAAACAAAAACAAAGTTATTTCCTGTTAATGCAAGTCGCGCTTTCCAGATAGGGGGTTACACGCAAATAAGGTACCAGGCATACCCGAAAGCTAACAAACCCGATGGTGTTGATGTAAGAAGAGCCAGGTTAGATATCAATGGAGATATCACCTCTAAATGGCAGTACCGTTTATTAGTTGATTTTGTTGGTGGCACTGCTTCTGTACCGGCCGGCACAACAACAACGACAAGCAATTCTGCAATTGCACCTACTTTATTAGACGCTTATATAGCCTATAAAGCCGCGAGTTATCTAAAAATAACTGTAGGTCAATTTACATTACCTTTTTCAGCAGAAAACAATGTTCAGGATAGAAATCTTGAAACAGTTGACCGTTCACAAGTTGTAAACGCATTGGTTGCAAGAAAAGGAGATGGTTCTAACGGTATTATCGATTCTATTGGTAACCAAAATGGCCGTGACATAGGTGTTCAAATAAGTGGTAGCTTTTTCAAAATCAATGAGACAAGATCTTTAATTGATTATTATGCAGGTTTATTTAATGGTGCCGGCATTAACGTGGCGGACAATAATGAATCTAAAGATTTCTCCGGCCGTTTATTAATTCACCCTTTTGATTTTTTAACTGTGGGTGGATCTTACTATAACGGTTATGACAGATTTGCAAAAACATCTACAAAAGACCAGTTACGTACACGCTGGGGTACTGAATTAGCAGTTAATTACAAAGCATTATCAATAAGAAGTGAATTTTTGCGTGGGCAAGATGGTAACGACAGACATTATGCATCTCAACCTGTTCCTGCAATCCATCAAGGTTGGTATGCACAGGCTGCTTACTTTTTCATTCCTAAAAAATTCCAGTTTGTTGTTAAATACGATACTTACAGCCCTGTTGTAAATCCTCAAAGTACAACTCCAAACAAAGTTAGTGATGCTAATACTTATGTAGTTTTTGGTGCAAACATCTTCTTCAACAATTGGGCAAAATTGCAGCTTGATTACTCTTGGAGAACTGAACAAGGGAATATTCCTGCAGTACAGTATAACGACATAGCAACAGCTCAATTACAAATTGCATTCTAAATCATTCGAGCGTTGACTATTATTACTAACGAATAGTCAACGCTTACCTTAAACAACTATTATGAAAAAGACAATATTATTAGCAGGGTTTCTTGCTTTAGGTTGGGTAACATTCAGCTCCTATAAAGATTCGCCAACGCGTCCTGATCAATTATCAGGAACGATCAGTATTTCCGGTGCATTTGCTTTATATCCTATCACTGTAAAGTGGGCAGAAGAATTTAAAAAACTTCATCCGGACGTAAAGATCGATATCTCTGCGGGTGGCGCAGGCAAAGGAATCACGGATGTATTATCAAATATTACAGATATCGGTTTGGTATCTCGTAACCTAACTCCTGAAGAAATTAAAAAAGGCGCAAATCCTTTTGCTGTAACGAAAGATGCAGTCGTTCCTGTTGTTAGTGCTGCAAATCCTTTCTTAAAAGATCTATTGGCGCGCGGTGTTAAAAAAAGCGCGTTGAATGATATTTACATTACCGGTAATGCAAAATCATGGGGCCAGTTAGGTGTAAAGAGTAATGCTCCTATTCACGTATATACTCGTTCTGATGCAGCTGGTGCTGCTGAAACATGGGCTTCTTATTTTGGTAAAAAGCAAGATGATCTTCAAGGTGTAGCAGTATATGGCGATCCGGGTTTAGCACAGGCAGTAAAAAAAGATCCTGCTGGTGTTGGGTTCAACAATATTGTATATGTATACGATTCAAAAACAAAACAAGCTACTAACGGTGTGGTTCCTTTACCAATCGATCTAAACAACAATGGTAAAATAGATCCGGATGAAAATTTTTATGGTTCAATTGATCAGATCGTTGCTGCAATTACAACAGGCAAATATCCTTCGCCTCCGGCAAGAGACCTTTACTTTGTAACAAAAGGAGCTCCTAAAACTGAAGCTGTAAAAGAATTTATTAAATACGTTTTAACAGACGGACAAAAATTTATTCCTGAACAAGGATACATTATTCTTCCTCCTGCTAAAATTAGTGCGGCATTAAACAAGCTTAAATGAGTTATAAATTAAGATTGATAAAGGACAGGATAAGTGCAAATTTATTTCTTGCGCTTAGCCTGTTCTCTATTTTAACAGTAATATTAATGGGGTACGGATTATATTATAAATCCTCTCCCATTTTCGATACATCTTCTTTGTGGCATCTTCTATCTTCAACAGAGTGGAAGCCATTTAAGAATGAATTCGGATTTTTTTCCTACATCATTGGTTCATTAGTGGTAACAAGTATTGCTATTATAATAGCCTTACCTCTTTCTCTCTTAACAGCGATATACATTGCTGAATATGCTCCGCATAGATTAAGGCAAATACTCGTACCATTGATCGATTTGCTATCAGGCATTCCACCTGTTGTATATGGGGTATGGGGCGTATTAACTATTGTTCCATATATCGGCGACCACCTTGCGCCGCATTTTGTAGAATTCTCTTCAGGATATTGTGCATTGGCCGGCGGTATTGTACTAGCAGTAATGGTGTTTCCTCTGATCATCAGCATTTTGTTAGAAGTATTTGATACTATTCCAAAAGAACTGCGAGACGCATCCTTATCATTGGGTGCAACGGAATGGGAAACAATAAAAAAAGTAGTATTAAAAAAAGCGGTGCCGGGCATTATTGCGGCAACAGTACTAGGTATTTCAAGAGCAATAGGTGAAACACTGGCGGTATTAATGGTTTGTGGAAATTTACCAATGATACCACATTCCTTATTTGATTCTGTTTATCCATTACCGGCATTGATCGCTAATAATTATGGCGATATGATGTCGATACCAATGTATGAATCAGCATTGATGTTATCTGCATTAATATTATTTGTTATCATTTTTGTGTTCAACGCTATTTCGAGATTGATTTTATATAGGATAGAAAACAGGGCTTAACCCCCCCTGCCCCCTAAAGGGGAGATTGAGAAGTAAAATATATTGACAGATAATAATGATAGACAGACACAACTATAAATAATTATAAACAAAATTCCCCCTTCAGGGGGCTAGGGGATATGCAATTAAAAAGGAAAATAGAATCTATATTTTTTAAAACGTTAATGATATTTGCTACAGCTATCATTACAGGATCTTTGTTGCTGATCATCTGGACGATCGCATCAAAAGGACTGCAATCATTAACCTGGGACATTATTAGTAAAGTGCCGGAAGGTGGCTTTTATATTGGTAAAGGCGGTGGTATTTTAAATGCTATCATTGGATCAATATACATTAGTATTGGTGCTACATTTCTAGGTTTACTTATTAGTATACCAGTTGTATTATATGTAAATATTTATGCCAGAAGAAATTCAATACTAGCTAATTTAACACGCTTAACGTTCGATATTTTGTTTGGAATACCATCTATTGTTTACGGCGCATTTGGTTTTACCATCATGGTATATTTTGGATTGAGGGCCTCGTTACTCGCAGGTATAATTACCGTTACATTATTGGTGATCCCTATTCTTGCACGTGCTATGGATGAAGTTATTCGCCTGGCGCCGACAGAATTATCGGATGCTACTTATGCATTGGGTGCTACCCGTTGGGAAACATCTTTGATATTTTTAAGGCAAGCTATTCCGGGCATCATTACTGCTATTTTATTATCGTTCGGCAGAGCGATCGGTGATGCGGCTACAGTTTTATTTACTGCCGGTTATACTGATAGCATTCCAACATCGCTTGGCCAGCCAACAGCTACGTTACCGTTAGCTATCTTTTTCCAATTAAGCAGCCCGATAGAAGAAGTACAAAACCGCGCTTATGCGGCAGCGTTAATATTAACTTTCATCGTTTTAATAATAAGTTTAAGTGCAAAATATTTCAGTAAAAAATTATCAAAGCATAAAATATAACATGACTTTTGACTCACCGCATATACGTGTAAAGGACCTGAATGTTCACATCGGGGGAAATCATATTTTGAAAAATATCAACATCGATATTCCTGATAAAAAATTAACTTCTTTTATCGGGCCTTCTGGTTGCGGAAAAACAACATTGTTAAAAACGTTCAATCGTTTATTAGATCGTAATAAAGATGTGCAGATCGACGGACAGGTTTTAGTAGATGGAGAAAATATCTATGGAAAAGATATCGAAGTAACGAGCATGAGGCAAAAGATGGGTTTATTATCTCAACGCCCTTTTCCTTTACCGATGAGTATTTATGATAATATCGCTTACGGGCCAAGGTTACATGGTACTACAAAGAAAAAAGAACTGGATGTATTAGTTGAACATTACCTTACAGCTACTGGCTTATGGGATGAAGTGAAAGATCGTTTAAACGGTTCTGCCGCAAGATTATCAATCGGCCAGCAACAACGTTTATGTTTAGCACGTGGCCTGGCTGTTGAACCTGAGATCATTTTAGGAGATGAACCAACATCTGCTTTGGATCCGATATCAACACAAAAAATTGAGGAACTTTTTTTACAATTGAAAGATAAATACACCCTTGTTCTGGTAACGCATATCTTAAGACAAGCACGTAGATTATCAGATTATATAGCTTTTTTATACATGGGTGAAATAATAGAATTTGGGCCTACAGAACAAATTTTATTACATCCAAAGGAAAAATTAACCCAGGAATACGTAAAAGGCTATATTAGCTAATTACTCAATTATTGTACTAACCCTTTACACATAAGCATTTATAGCTCCCGATCAAACCCGGGAGCTATTAGTCTATACTATTAATGGGCTTTACAGTAAGAATATTTACCTTTGCGCCATCATAAAAATGGCTCAGGATAAAAACATACCGGATGGGAATAATTTATTCCCACTTTTTCTAAAACTGCAGGATTTTCGGCTGCTGCTTATTGGCGGTGGGAATATTGCATTGGAAAAATTAACGGCCGTATTACAAAACTCTCCTGCTACTTCTATTCACATCACATCTATTGAGATTAGCGATAAAATAAAAGAACTTGCTACTCAATATCCCAACATCTCTTTACAACAAAAAGCATATCATATCAGCGATCTTGATAACGCGGATATTGTGATTGCTGCTGTTAATGATATTTCTACCAGCGAACAGATAAGTAAAGATTGCAGACAAAGAAACAAGCTGGTTAACGTGGCCGACAAACCCGAGTTATGTGATTTTTATTTAAGCTCTATTGTAAAAAAAGGGAATATCAAGATTGCTATTTCGACCAATGGGAAATCACCCACAATTGCCAAGCGCTTAAAACAGGTAATTGATGAAATGATACCGGATGAAATGGAAGAAGTATTAGATAACATTCAAACAATAAGACAAAGTATGGCAGGCGATTTTAACGAAAAAGTAAAACAACTGAACGACTTAACAAAAGTATTGGTAGCAAAACAAACCAGTCTTCAGGAGCCCGTTAAAAGCGAAGAAAAAAAGTGGCCCAAAATCGTGATCGGCTGTTTGCTTGCTTTTACCTTATTGATCGTAGGTTATAGTTTATCAGCTTACTTCTCTTTTAATAGTATCGGTGAAGAATTTAAGTCCATTCCACAACATACTATCAATGCATTTTTAATAATGCTGCTAACCGGGTTTATTGCACAAATGGCAGATGGCTCGCTGGGTATGGGTTACGGTACTATATCAACCACTTTTTTATTGGCAACAGGTGTACCTCCTGCAATAGTTAGTAGCCGGGTTCATTCTGCCAGAGTTTTTTCAAGTGGCGTATCTGGTTATAGCCATCATCGATTTGGTAATATCAATAAAAAATTATTTATGGCATTGGTGATACCCGGTGCTATCGGAGCTTTGATAGGTGCCGCATTAGCTTATTACGGACAAAAATATTCTACTTACGTTAAGATCCCGCTTTCTATTTATACCATCTATTTAGGATATTATATAATGCGCAAAGCATTCTCAAAAAGAAAAAATACAGACAAAGTAAAAAATGCAGGCTGGCTGGCATCCATTGGTGGATTTATGGATGCCTTTGCAGGCGGAGGTTGGGGAACACTAGTTACCAGTACATTAATGGCAAAAAGAAAAAGTCCGCGTTACGTGATCGGTTCTGTTTGCCTGGCTGAATTTTTTGTAGTGCTAACAAGTTCTATTACATTTTTTATCTTGTTAGGAAATATTCCTTTACTTGAAGTTGCAGGATTAATCATCGGCGGACTGATCGCTGCTCCTATTGCCGCCAGGTTGGTTGGCAAACTTCCTTTAAAAACGATGTTTATCCTGGTAGGTATTTTAGTGATACTAACGAGTACGAACACACTATGGAAGGCTATCCATGTAGCAATGCATTAATTACTGTATAGTATAAAAAAAGAGTCAATTAATAATTGACTCTTTTTTTATACACTTGTATTAGATAGTAGCTCCATATCCCAGCACAAATGGAGGATTGCCCAACCACTCGGCTAAATGTTGTGAAATTATTTTTGACTCAACCATAAATCCATCGTGCCCGTAAGTAGAATCAATTTCTACTAATGTTGCATCAGGTAAATTGTTGGCAATGAATTTTTGTTCGATCAAAGGGCAAAGTATATCACTACTGATACCGATAATTAAAGTACGTTGCGTGATGCCATTCAACACAGGTTCTAATTTACCACCACGGCCACGGCCCAAATGGTGGCTATCCATACTTTTGGTCAATAACCAATAAGTATAGGCATTAAAGCGTTGTACTAATTTATCGCCTTGATAATTGATATATGAAGAGGCTTTATAATTATCTAACTTCTCTGTGTCGGTATCAGTTTGGTGCTTAACCATGATACCGTAATTGCGGTAAGTAAGCATACCTATAGCACGTGCAGCTTTTAAGCCTTTTTTGCCTGCTTCCGGTGACATATCTTTCCAGGTACTGTCTGCCTCAATAGATAAACGTTGCGCTGTATGTGTAGCAATTCCCCACGCACTTTCAGTTGGCGAAGTAGCCAAAATAAAGAGGTTTTTAATACGGTCTTTCTCCATTACGCTCCATTCCAGTGCCTGATAACCACCCATACTGCCACCCATTATTAAAAATATTTTCTCAATTCGTAAATGCTCACGAAGCAAAATATGGGCTTTTACCATATCCCGTATGGTAATCTGAGGAAAAGTGCTGTAGTAAGGCTTCTGCGTTGCGGGATCAATAGTTAAAGGGCCGCTGCTTCCGTAGCATGATCCTAATATATTAGCGCAGACAATAAAGTATTTTTTCGGGTCGATAACGTGGTTGTCACCAACAACACCTTCCCACCATGTAGCCGCGTCAGCATTGGCTGTCAGGGCATGACAAACCCATACAACGTTGCTTTTATCGGCATTTAAAGTGCCGTAAGTATGGTAGGCTATCGTAACTTCGGGTAGAAACGCTCCACTTTCCAGCTCAAACTTATGTTCGTAACGAAAATAATCCATCAATCAGAATCTGTTGAAATTGCAAAGTAAAGGCTTGCATGAATTACATTTGCAAAAAAGATAAGAAATGATAAAAATAAATTTAAACAGGGTCGAAGGCGATGCCGGCTTCGAAGCTACAGATGCCAATGGCCATAAAGTACGTTTAGATACAAGTCCTGAAACAGGAGGCGTTGATTTTGGCATTCGCCCGATGCAGGGTTTACTGATAAGTTTAGGCGCCTGCAGTGGAATTGATGTAGTTTCCATACTAAAAAAGCAAAGACAGGAAATTAAAGCATTCGGCATTGAGATAGAAGGTGAAAGAGAAAAAGGAAAAGAGCCGTCATTATGGACAAATGTGCACATGACTTTTACTTTAACCGGCCCAGATGAAGATAAAGCAAAAAGAGCCTGTGAATTATCGATCAATAAATATTGTTCGGTAGCGGAAACTCTACGCAGAGCAGGCGCAGTAATTACCTGGGATCTGGTAATTAAGAATTAGAAATGGTGCATTAAGAATGCGTCAAAATATTAAATAAAAAATATTAAATATTACTTATCAATGGAACTACATCCAATTACAAGAGCCATCCGTTCAAGAACGGAACAGACTAACGAGATGGAACATTCGTCTCCCCTGTTTCTTACCAGCAGTTTCAGTTTTGATAATGCAGAAGATATGCGTGCGGCTTTTGCGGATGAAACAGATGATAATATTTACAGTCGTTTTAGCAACCCTTCTGTAAAAGAATTTACAGACAGAGTTGTAATTCTTGAAGGCGCTGAAGCCGGCTATGCAACATCATCAGGTATGAGCGCGATCTTTGCCTCGTTTATGGCCTTGTTAAAAAAAGGGGATCATCTTGTTGCATGCAATTCTATTTTTGGCAGTACCGTTACTATACTTAATAAATACCTTCCTAATTACGGAATAGAAGTAACTTATGTAAGCGCAGCGAGACCAGAAGAATGGGAAGCCACTATCAAACCAAATACGAAAATGATCTATTTGGAAACGCCAACTAATCCTGCGTTAGATATTATCGATTTGGAATTTGCGGGTAAGCTGGCAAAAAAGCACAACGTTATTTTAAACGTGGATAATTGTTTTGCCACACCGGTTAATCAAACACCCATACAATACGGCGCAGACCTTGTAGTACACTCTGCTACCAAATGGATGGATGGACAAGGAAGAGTTTTAGGTGGTGTGGTCGTTGGTAAAAAAGAATTGATCCATAATATTTATTCATTCTGCAGAAGTACCGGCCCTGCAATGTCGCCATTTAACGCATGGGTACTAAGCAGAAGTTTAGAAACATTGGATGTACGTATGGAGCGTCATTCATCAAATGCATTTCATATTGCGAAAGCTTTAGAAAATCATCCCAAAATAACTTTTACTAAATATCCTTTTTTACAAAGTCACCCGCAATATGCCATCGCCAAAAAGCAAATGAAAAATGGCGGTGCATTAGTAGCGTTTGAATTAAAAGGAGGTTTGGCAAGTGGCCGTAAATTTTTAGATAGTTTAGAATTGCTTTCATTAACGGCTAATTTAGGTGATAGCAGAAGTATTGCCTCTCACCCTGCAAGTACAACACACGCAAAATTAACAGAAACGGAAAGAGAAACAGTTAATATTACCCCCGGACTTATTCGCATTTCCGTTGGTCTGGAATATGTTGATGACATCTTAAACGACATTTTGCAGGCGCTGGACAAATGCTAGTATCTCTTTTTTAAAATATATTTATTTTTTGTAATGCCGACTGAGAGCCAGTCGGCATTTTTTATTTTCGAAAAAATATAGTCTATAATTTTGGTAGACTAATAATTTACAGCTACGTTTGCATTCGTTACTGAATTTCGTTTTGTTTTTTTGAATGATACAATTGATCGCAAGGGATATTGTATCATTCATTCAGGCAAATGAAAAGTGATAAATAAATAAACTATGCACGCATCTTTATTACGTATATGCACAGCTATATATTGCATCAATGCAATGGCATTTTCATGCTGCTGTTGTTGTTGTTAGGCCTTACCGGCAATGACTTTCCTTATACTTCTTCTCTAACTCTATTTTATTATCAATGCATATACATTTTTTTAACAGCAATGCTGAATCAATAAATAACATTCGTTATAAATTTTTAAATAAAGGTGCCTTACTTACATATAAACGTTCGGGACCCTAACATAAACTCTATTTAAACTAAATAAAAAATGGCCAGAAACTGTTGTAGCAGCTCTGGCCGGTAACAAAGAGGCTTGGGAAAGCAGCAGGCACATTAAGTACTTGCTGCCAGCCTATTGTGTAATACAAATATAAGAGAAAAGCTATAAGCATTTTTTGAGATTTTTTTTACGCAATAGGTTGATTAAATAATAATCAAACTAAATCAAACTATGCGTAAAATCAATGCTTATAAAATAAGTAAGCTCTTCGCCTTTACAGGCTTTCTTTTAGCGATCGCAATTACATCCGCTAAAGCACAAGAAAATACTACAATCAAAGGAACAGTAGTAGATACAAAAACAAAAGCTCCGATATCAGGTGCAACAATTCATATTGAAGGATCAACAAATACTGTAACAACAGATAACAAAGGTGGCTTTCAATTAACTACTTATAAAAAACTTCCCGTTACCCTATTCGTAAGCTTTGTAGGTTTTAGAACTGAGCTTGTAATCGTAGACAGTTCGAATACGCAGACCGTTAGTGTTGTATTGAAAGATGCACCAAACCAACTATCGGATGTAGTGGTAGTCGGTTATGGTACGCAAAGACGAAAAGATGTTGCCGGTGCCGTAGCTTCAGTATCAAAAGAAAATTTAAGCCGCCCTGTTACCTCTCCTGATAATTTATTACAGGGCGCTGTATCGGGTGTTACTGTTACACAAAGTTCAGGACAACCCGGCGCGGGTGCAAGCATAAGAATCAGAGGTGGAAATTCTTTAAGTTTTGGTAATGATCCGTTATATGTTATTGATGGTTTTATTTACTACAATAATAACAGTGCGGCAAATACAGGCGCATCCCCTGGTGTAACTGTGAATGCACTTTCTTCTATAAACCCGAGTGATATTGAATCTATAGATGTATTAAAAGATGCATCTGCCACTGCTATTTATGGATCGCGCGGTGCTAATGGTGTTGTAATCATCACAACAAAAAAAGGCACAAAGGGTAGCAATAATATTTCATACGGAGGTTACTATGGTATTCAGCAAGTGGACAAAACATTGTCTTTACTTAACGGTCCGCAATGGGCCAGTCTGTATGATGATATATATAAAGCAACGCCTACTTTGCAAACCGGCTCAGGGCCTGCAACCAAAGCAAAAATTGATTCGCTGGGTGCTACCGGACAATCAGCCGATTGGCAAAATGCAGGAATACAAACAAATGCAGCGATACAAAATCATCAGTTAACAATTTATGGTGGTGATGAAAAATCGAGGTATGCTATTTCAGGTAATTATTTTAATCAAAAAGGGATTCTTTCAAATACCGGTTTTGAGCGATACTCGGCTCGTGTTAACTACGAAAAAAATGCATCGGATAAATTTAAAATAGCAACGAGTTTATTTGGAAGCAGTTCTACAGAAGATAAATTAACAGGCCCTTTTAATTCACTAAATAGCGGTAATGCATTCACTACTTTATTGGGCGTTAACCCGCTGCATCCGATAACTAATGCGGATGGAAGTTATTATACAAAAGCAGATCCGTTTTATACAAACATTAATAATACCACACAGCCATATACAACTAACCCGTTACAGGATATCACAGCAACTATCAACAGAACTATCCTTACACGCTTCTTAGGGAATATATCAGGAGAATATAAATTAACAAAAGAGTTGTTATTAAAAATTACGGCTGGTGCAGATTTCTTAAATGCCAAGCAAAATTATTATGCACCTAATTACACAGGCTCTCCTGCTAATGCTACATCGGGCAGTTCAACCGGTGCTACTACCAATGGATTTGCATCAGTAGGCGTTAGTCATTCAGTTAGCTGGCTAAATGAAAATACGCTTAACTACGATCATGTATTTAACGGAAATCACTTTTTAAATGTATTGGTTGGATACACTATTCAACAACAAAACGTAGAAACAGTTGTTTCTAATGCGGATAACTTTCCGAATAACTTAACCACTTTTAATAATCTTTCTTACGGAACACCGGTTGTAGGAGGTTCTTCAGAATCACCCAATACTATCCAATCATTTTTAGGAAGAATAAATTATTCATTTGCTCATCGGTACAATTTCAGTTTATCCGGAAGATATGACGGAGCTTCAGTTTTGGGACCGGATAAAAAATATGGCTTCTTCCCTGCTATAGGATTTTCATGGAACGCATCAGATGAAAAATTCTTCGAAAAATACACTAAGGTGGTTAATAATTTAAAAGTAAGATTAACTGCCGGGCAAACAGGTAATGCGAATATCCCTTCTTACACTTCGCAATATTTAGTTGGTGGTCCGTACACTTATTTTTTAGGAGGCAATCTGGTACAAGGCCTTTCTTCTATTCAATTAAAAAATGATAACCTGACATGGGAAACTACCACGCAATATGACGGAGGTGTAGATATTAGTTTATTTAAAAACCGTATTCTTCTTACCGCAGATGCATACTATAAAAAAACTACTAACCTTTTTGTAAATGCGGGAGGCCTCGTTCCTCTTTCCACCGGTTATGCTTCAGTTGCTGAAAATATTGGAAGTATAGAAAATAAAGGAATCGAACTTTCTTTAACAACAGATAATATTAAAACGAAAGATTTTGATTGGAAAACAACAATCATTTATGGTACCAATGCCAACAAAATATTAAGTCTCGGGCCAAGCCAATCTTTTCAACCCGTAGCAGCTACCGGCCAGGTATCTCCTGAAATACTAAAAGTAGGTTTACCTATCGGAACCTTCTGGGGTTACAGTACAAATGGATTGCTAACGACAGCAGACGTTTATGGCGCTCATCCCGCTGCCGCTTTATTAGGCGTATCACAACAAACGGGCGACAGAAAATATGTTGACATTAATCATGATGGTAAAATTGATGCTAATGATAAACACAACCTGGGCAATGCACAGGCGAAGTTTACAGCAAGTATGTCGAATACATTTACCTACAAAGGATTTGATCTCTCCGTATTTTTTCAAGGATCATTCGGTAATAAAATATTTAATCTGGAAGAACAGCAATTAGAAAAGACCACCACTACAACGAATGTTTCTGCTGCATTATTAGACAGATTTGATTCAGTAAAAAATCCTACTGGCAGATTTCCTAAAGCTGTAAATGCACCGGTTATGCAGGTTCAGGATACTTATATCGAAGATGGTTCTTACATAAGATTAAAGAACGTTACGCTGGGCTATACGTTCCCGATAAGCATTGCATCTAAAATACGCGCTAAACAAATCAGGTTATATGTATCAGCACAAAACCTGTTAACGTTCACACGTTATACTGGTTTAGATCCTGAAGCAAATTATTATGATCAGAACAATTTGTTACCTGGAATTGATGCTGGCGTTTATCCGCATTACAAAACTTTTTTAGCAGGCCTGAATGTAATTTTTTAGAAAATAATAAATAACAACAATGAAAAATATATCAATATTAATAACAGTATTTATAATAGGAGCAAGCTTATTGACCTCTTGCAGCAAGCTGAATGAAAGCCCTAAAACCAGTATTCCTGCTTCTCAGTTTTATAAAACTCAGGCAGATGCAGTTGTTGCTGTGAGCGCTGTATATAGCACATTGGTAACTGATATCAATGCCGATTTTCCTATCTATGGCCGTAACCTGAATTTGCTTATAGATAATACAAGTGATAACCAGGTTTATAGTCCATCTAACACAAACCCTGATGTAAGGGCACTTGGAACAGCTACTTACATTGCGTCAAACGACAGGGTGCATAAAATTTACGCACAGTTTTATTGGGGTATTGATAAAGCAAATATTGCGATAGATAATATTGCGACTATCCCGCCGGCTCAATTTTATGATACTACACATAAGGCAATTAATTTGATAAGAGAAGCTCGTTTTGTAAGAGCCTTATACTATTTCAATCTGGTACGTATGTTTGGCGCCGTTCCTTTAGTATTGCATGATGCCGGTTCTGTAACACAAGCCAATGTATTAGTAGGCAGAACGCCTAAAGATTCTGTGTACGCTCAAATTATCACTGATCTTGACTCTGCAACAAATTTGCCAAAAACATATACAGGTGCAGACGTTGGCCGCGCAACTTCAGGGGCAGCACATGCATTATTAGCAAAAGTGTATGCAACCCGCCACGATTGGGTAAATGCAGAAAACGAATTATTAAAAACACTTACAGCAGGTACGTTAACTGGCTCTACCGGATCTTATGGTTATGACCTGTTCCCTCAATTTTCCCGTGTTTTTCAGACTCCTTACAAAAACGGTATTGAACATATATTTTCTGCTCAATTCAAATACAATGGAGGTTCCGTTAATAGTACACAGAATTTAAGTTCAGGGGATTTTAGCACTTTCACCACTTCAACATATACAGGTGATATTCCTGCAGACAGTACCGTTGTTAATTTGTTTGCTATAGCCGATCAAAGAAGAGATGTTACTTTTTTCGATTCGTTAAAAAATGGAGCCACTTACGCGAAATGGGCGTACTTCAATTTCGCCAAATACATAGACTCTACAGTTTCTCCTATTACCGGGCAAACTTTAAGCGGTGTGAATTTTCCTGTAATTCGTTATGCAGAAATATTATTGTTACAAGCCGAAGTTTTAAATGAATTAAATGGAGGGCCTACAGCTGATGCTTATAAGGCAATAAATATTGTTAGAGCAAGAGCATACAGATTATATACAAGCGGCGGTTCATTTACCGGTACGTATAATTTAACAGGGGGCCTTAGTCAGTCTGCTTTTAGAGACTCGGTTTTTCTTGAAAGAAGAAAAGAATTTATACAGGAATCACAACGTTGGTTTGATCTGGTAAGAAGATCAGGACAAGATGGATTACCTGCAGGACAATATTATCTCGATGCAGTTCATGGAATGCTTAATAACCCAAAAGCTGCTGCAACATTAACTGACACATTGTTTCCTATACCGCAGACGGAAATTGATTTATATGCGGGACAGAATCCAAATTTCTATCAAAACCCCGGATGGTAATCAATTTATAAAAACAAATACTAATATCTATTAAACAAATAAAAAAAATCAACAATGAATAAGAAAAACATACTTGCTTCCGTAGCGATGCTCTTGGGTAGTATGACGGCCTTGCATTCCTTTGCACAAAATACGCCACAGGCATTTCAGGGAACCATTGGTAAAACACTCAATGATTCAAAAGAATGGTGGGCACCTGTAACAAAGGCTCCGGCCGGCGCTCCCAATGTTGTACTGATCATTTTGGATGATGTTGGATTTGGTGCAACAAGCGCTTTTGGCGGTGTGATAAGAACACCGACATTGGATAGTTTGGCTAATAACGGTTTACGTTACACGAACTTTCATACAACTGCAATTTGTGCACCAACGCGTTCCGCTTTATTAACAGGACGTAACAGTCACTTTGTTCATGAGGGTGGTTTCTCTCACATATCTATGTCTGCAGGCTTCCCTGGTTACGATGGAAGAATTCCTTCAAGTGATGGAACACTTGCTGAAATATTAAGAGCAAACGGATACAATACTTTTGCAGTTGGAAAATATGGCCTAACCCCGGATGAAGATGCAACTGATGCCGGGCCATTTGACCGTTGGCCTACAGGAAAAGGTTTCGACCATTTCTTCGGTTTCCTTGGCTCTCAAACAGATCAGTATAAACCAGATCTGGTAGAAGACCAGGCTCACGTAACTCCTGATGGCAGACATTTGAATGAACAAATTACTGATAAAGCAATTGCTTATTTAACGCGTCAGCAGAAAGTTGCACCGGATAAACCTTTCTTTTTATATTATGCCCCGGGCGCTACACATGCACCGCATCAGGTAGATAAATACTGGAGCGATCAATACAAAGGAAAATTCAATGAAGGATGGGATGTATTCCGCGAAAGAGTAATCGCTAATCAAAAAAGATTGCGCATTATTCCTTCTTACGCACAATTACCCGCACGCAACCCTCGTGTACAAGAATGGAATTCTTTATCAGCAGATCAGAAAAAATTATTTGAACGTTTTATGGAAGTATATGCAGGCTACCTGACGTATACAGATTATCAAATTGGCAGATTGATCAGTTATCTAAAAGAAAATAATTTACAAGATAACACCGTCGTATATGTAATTATTGGTGACAACGGCGCAAGTAAAGAAGGTACAACTGAAGGGTCTATCGAACCAAGAACAAATCCTCAAAGGGTAAAATCTGAAGCAGATTATTTGAAAAAGAACCTTGCTGATATTGATTCTATCGGAACTTCTGCAGCATTCACTAACTATCCGTTAGGCTGGGCTCAGGCAGCCAACACTCCTTTTAGAGAATGGAAACAAGATGCTGATGCAGAAGGTGGCACACATAATCCATTAATTGTTTTTTATCCAAAAGGAATTAAAGACAAAGGAACTATTCGTACACAATACGGACATGTGATCGACATTTTGCCTACTACATTAGAATTTACAGGAATTAAAGCACCTGAATCTATCCGTGGCATTGAACAAGATAGCATTGAAGGTACATCCCTGGTATACTCTGTTGATAATGCTAAAGCTCCTTCAAAACACGTTGTTCAGCACTATTACATTTTCGGATCACGCTCTATTTATTATAACGGATGGAAAGCAGAAGCAGCACATCGCCCGGATAATATCGATTATGATTTTTCTCAGGGAGCACCAATTGCAGACAAAAGTTTTGATGATGATGTTTGGCAATTGTATAACCTGAATGAAGATTTTAATGAAAGAAATGACCTGGCAAAAAAATATCCTGAAAAATTAGCTGAGTTAAAAAAAGTTTTTGATGAACAAGCCACTATCAATCATTTATATCCTTTGATCGATTGGTATGATGTAAATAATAAAAGAATACATCATCCAAACGGAAGTGATAAACAAGCACCTATCAATAAATAAATCAACATAATTTTATGAAATCTATCAGAAAAAAAATATTTAATGTAAACGCCGTGTTAAGCACAGCGTTTACATTACTTGCCCTGCAAGGCATTGCACAGGAAAATCCCGTTTATCAGGGAACAATAGGTAAAACATTAAACGATTCAAAAGAATGGTGGGCACCTGTAGCCAAGGCTCCTGCCGGTTCTCCTAACGTTTTATTGATCATATTGGATGATGTTGGATTTGGTGCTTCAAGCGCTTTTGGCGGATTGATCCATACACCAACATTAGATAGTCTGGCTAATAACGGTCTGCGTTACACGAACTTTCATACAACTGCCATTTGCGCACCAACACGCTCAGCTTTATTAACGGGACGTAATAGTTCGTTTGTTCATGAAAGTGGATTCTCTCACATCAGTTCATCCGCGGGATTCCCCGGATGGGATGGCCGTATTCCTTCAAGTGATGGAACTATTGCCGAAATATTAAGAGCCAATGGTTACAATACTTTTGCCGTTGGGAAATATGGTTTAACGCCCGATGAAGAAGCTACGGACGCCGGCCCTTTTGATCATTGGCCAACAGGAAAAGGCTTCGATCATTTCTTCGGTTTTCTTGGTTCTGCAACAGATCAATACAAACCTGATTTGGTAGAAGACCAGGCGCATGTTACGCCGGATGGAAGGCATTTGAATGAACAAATTACTGATAAAGCAATTGCTTATTTAACACGCCAGCATAAAGTTGCACCAGATAAACCTTTCTTTTTATATTATGCACCAGGCGCTACACATGCACCGCATCAGGTAGATAAATACTGGAGCGATCAATATAAAGGAAAGTTTGATCAGGGTTGGGATGCATATCGTGAACAAGTTATAGCTAATCAAAAAAGATTGGGTGTTATTCCCGCTAGTGCACAATTACCTCCGCGAAATCCCCGCGTACCAGCATGGAATTCATTAACGGCAGATCAGAAAAAACTATTTGAAAGGTTTATGGAAGTATATGCAGGTTACTTTACCTACACCGATTATCAAATTGGCAGAGTAATAAATTATTTAAAAGAAAATAATTTATTAGAGAACACTGTTGTTTATGTTATTATCGGAGATAATGGTGCGAGTAAAGAAGGTACTTTAGAAGGAACGATCGAACCAAAAACAAATCCTATCAGAACTACTTCTGAAGCTGATTATCTAAAAATAAATCTTGCGGATATTGATTCAATTGGAACTCCGCAAGCTCAAACAAATTATCCGTTAGGTTGGGCACAGGCAGCTAATACACCATTTAAAGAATGGAAAACAAATGCAGACGCTGAAGGTGGTACGCACAATCCTTTAATTGTTTTTTATCCCAAAGGAATTAAAGAAAAAGGTATCCGTAATCAATACGGCCACGTAATAGATATTTTACCTACTACATTAGAATTAACCGGAATAACTAAACCTGAATCTATCAGAGGCATTAAACAAGATAGTATTGAAGGTACATCGCTGGCTTATTCTATTACGGATGCGAAAGCTCCGTCAAGACATGTGGTACAACACTATTATATTTTCGGTAACCGTTCTATTTATTATCATGGCTGGAAAGCTGAAACGCCGCATCGCCCGGATAATGTTGATTACGATTTTTCTCAGGGAGCTCCTATTGCAGACAAAAGCTTTGATGATGATGTATGGCAATTGTATAATCTTGATGAAGATTTTAACGAACGCAATGACCTTGCACAAAAAAATCCAGAAAAGCTAGCTGAGCTTAAAAAGATATTTGATGAACAAGCTACTATCAATCATTTGTACCCTATGATTGACTGGTATGACACAAATAATAAAAGAATACATCATCCAAACGGCAGCGATAAACAGGGGCCGATAAAATAAAATTAAAGAGATATCCTCCGGAGATAGAAATTTTTCGGAGGATATTTATAATCAATTACTCCACTAAAATAATAGACTATGCAATTACTAGATCTAAAAATTCTGACGCAAAAGATCATTATTGGCATTATCATTTTCCTTGTTCCCTTAGTTATACTGGGAGGAGGTTTATGGTTCATCCAACAAGCAGCTCATTAATTAATCATTATTAAAAAATAATATTATGGCACTCACCAACACAACACCAAAAAAAATAACAAGAGATATTGTTATTAGCCTTTTTATTTATGCATTACCGGTACTTGCACTGGTACTATGGTTTCATCACACAGGAGAAACACCCTGGATCAACAATGCACATACGCCTGTTACAATTAAAACACCGCATATCTTTAATTTCATTCAACCGGTATTCAAAAATTTACGATCATGGGGATTTATAGCTATCGCAATTGTATTGGGTATTGTTGAATTCGGGTTAGGGCTATACGATAACAAGTGGACAAAACACGAACGCATCGTTGACCTGGTTTGCTTTGTTGCACCAAAGGTTTTATTAGCACCCATTACGGCATTCTTCGCTTTAAAATTATTACCATTCGCGCTACCTCATTTGGACAATGTATTTTCATGGGTTCCTTTTTGGGGAGCTGTTTTTTTAATTGCAGTTGCGGATGATCTTACTCAATATTGGTACCATCGCTTGCACCATCAATTGCCTTTATTGTGGCGTTTTCACCGTACGCATCACTCAGCGCCATACATGGGTATGGCAATGGCAAGTCGCCAGAATTTTTTATACACTGTATTCTTTTCCCAAATTTATTTAGTAGCAGCTTTCGTTTATTTAGGCCTTGGCCCTGCAGCATTGTTTGTTACGGTTATTAAATCCGTTATCACATTGGCGGCACATTCAAGCATCGCATGGGATAAGCCTTTATACAAATACAAAGTATTGCATCCTGTTGCATGGGTTTTAGAAAGACTGATCTCTACTCCCGCCACGCACCATGCACATCACGCAGATTCTTCTGATGATGGAATTGGTTATTACAAAGGAAATTTTGGCAACATGTTCTTTTTATGGGATATAATTTTCGGAACAGGAATTATTACACGCAAGTTTCCTAAAGGCTATGGTATCGCTTTTTATAAACAAGAAGAATGGTACGCCCAATTTCTATGGCCAATATTCAAATCAAAGGTTGAAGGAAGCGAATTATCTAAACACGGGCCTAGAGTTGGTGATGATATTCAACAACATGAAATTGCTCATCAAACAAAAGTAACAGTTGAAGAATTTGCCACAGCGTAATCTCGGCGAATTACATTTTAAAAAATCAATCAATTAAAAAACATGAAAAAGATATTCGTAATTACAGCAATTAGTTTATTAAGTGTTACTGCAGCTTTTGCACAACAGGAAAATCACGATCTTATTTCAATTGATGCTTTTGCTGCAAAGATCAGTAAACAAACAAACCCGCAAATAATTGATGTAAGAACACCGGAAGAGTTTACTATCAATCATATTAATGGTGCGGTGTATGTTAATCTAAAAGATGCGAACCATTTAGATGCATTAAAAACTTTCGATAAAACAAAACCTGTATTTATTTACGCAATACAAAATAATCGTCCGGATATTTTAGCGCAGGAACTACATGCTAATGGTTATACAGAAGTGTATGAATTAAAAGGTGGTATTGCTGCCTGGATAGGAAGTGGGAATGACTTTTACACTTCAGTAAAAAATAATGTTTCTGCTGCTGATTATAAAAAAACATTGACTGATAATAAAGTGGTACTTGTAGAGATCGGCACAAAATATTGTGGCCTTTGTGCTAAAGCAAAAGTAATTGTCGATTCTTTACAGGATGATCATAACAGCTCATATAAAGTTATTCAGATAGAATTATATAATAGTCCGCAATTGGTAGCTGAACTGGGGGAAGTTCCATCAGTACCAACACTTCTTTTATATAAAGACGGACAAATAGTTTGGAAAAGATCAGGATTAACTTTCGATAAAAAAGATATTAATATAGCCATCGCAAAAGCAGAATAATGAACGTGAAGAAAATTATAACAATACTGGCGTTCTTTATTTTACTGGCCACAGCTTGTAATCAAAAAAAGACGATGACTGAAGTTACTGCAACAGATACAACAGTTACTAAAAAAGCAAGTTGCCCCGCTTGTGGAAAAGGAAGTTCTGTTTGCAGAATGCCTTCAAGATCGCTTGCGTTATTAAATACAAAAGACAGTGTGAAGAATGGAGATAGCAGTACAGCTGAAATGGTTACCATCCCCGGTGGCACATACCAAATGGGCAGCAATGATTTTGAAGATAGCAAACCTGTTCATGGCGTAACGGTGAAACCATTTTTAATGGATGAACATGAAGTGACCAATGCGCAGTTTGAAAAGTTCGTAAACGCAACTCATTACATCACGGTTGCTGAAAGGCCCTTAGATCCAAAAGATTATCCGGGTGTTGATGCAGATAAATTAGTTCCCGGCTCTGCCGTGTTTACGCCGCCTTCGCATAAAGTCTCATTAGATGATCCTTTTGTCTGGTGGATATATGTTAACGGTGCTAACTGGAAGCATCCGAAAGGGCCTACAAGTTCTATCAAAGGAAAAGATAATGAACCCGTTGTGCAGGTAGCTTATGTAGATGCAGTAGCCTACGCAAAATGGGCAGGCAAAAGATTGCCAACAGAAGCTGAATGGGAATTCGCTGCCCGGGCTAACAGGCAGGCAAGCAAATATTATTGGGGTAACGAATTAAAACCAAAAGGTAAATGGGTTGCAAATATTTATCAGGGAAGTTTTCCTGATCACAATACTGTTGAAGATGGTTATGCAGGTGTGGCACCTGTAAAATCCTTTCCATCAAATCCATTTGGCTTGTATGATATGGATGGCAATGTTTGGGAATGGTGCAACGACTTATACAGACCGGATTATTATGCAAAGAGCCCTGAGTACAATCCGCAAGGGCCACAAGATAGTTATGATCCGGAAGAACCGAATACCATAAAACATGTTCAGCGTGGTGGTTCATTTATTTGTAGTGATGAATATTGTATCCGTTATAAAGCAGGTAGTCGAGGTAAAGGAGAAACAAGTAGCGCAGGAAATAATTTAGGATTCAGGTGCGTAAAAGATATTAAAAATTAATTGCCGGATTATAATAGTAAACAATCTCTGTGATGACATTTTCCAGGTTCTTATCGATGGCAATAAAAGTCATAGTAAGTATTTTAATTTTTCTCGTCCCCGTTTTACTATTAACGTTTTGCACCTGGTTGATGCAGCTATGGCTCAGTAGATAATATATCTTAAAAGTAAAAGCCCAAAAGATCAGAAGCAGTGCGCTTCACTTTTGGGCTTTTACTTTTTTTTCCTTTAGATTCCGGCTTATACATTCGATTAGATCACTTCTTTCTTTTGATAAATATTTCCGGCAATTTTTTCTACAAATGATTTTGGAAAAAACTTAGGCAAATGTGCATTTAGTTTATTTACAAAACCAGGCACTACTTCAGCCTCTTTATTAAAAAGCCCTTTAATAGCAGCCTGTGCCACACTTTTCGGTGTCATATTAAATCTGTCAGCGATCTTCTTTGTATCAACGCTCATGTTCGCGCGATTTACAAAATCGGTATCGGTGCTACCCGGACTAACTGCCGTTACGGAAATATTCGAGTTACGCAATTCATACCGCAATCCTCTGGCAAATGATAATACAAATGCTTTTGTGGATGCGTAAATATTCAAGTAGGGTACGGTTTGATAAGCCGTTGTACTTGCAACGATCAATAAATACGATTGATCAAATTTTCTTAAAACAGGAATGTACGTGTGCGCTATTTTTACAAGTGCCCTAATATTTACATCGATGATATTTAATTGTGATGCCAGCGGAATCTGTTCAAAAGAACCATTCAATCCATATCCGGCATTGTTTACCACAATGCTTAACTGATCATGATAAGCACGGGTGAAAGAAAATATTCTATCGATCGCATCAGGTTCTGAAAGATCTATGTACAACAAATGCACATCAATTTGATACGTTGTTTCCAGGTATTTTGATACGGCAAATAATCCTTCGGTATCAAAATCAACTAAGATCAAATTATATTTTTTAATGGCTAGCCCTTCAGCTATTGCTTTCCCGATTCCTTTGGCTGCTCCTGTAACTAGTGCGTATGGCATAATATATGGCTATTAATATCAATGAATAATTATTTATAAATGAGTGTATGCTATCCTTTTACCAGCGATAATTTTTTAGTAAAATTTGCTAAGTTGAACTTGATCCCACCTAAAGATGGCTGCAGTTTTATCTGCGCCAGTTTATGATAAAATGGTGTTGCACTGTTGGCGTGTTTTGGTTGATAAGCACCGGTAATGATCGGAATATACATTACTCTTCTTCTGCTCTTTTCGCCAATATTGGGTGATTGTTCTACTCTGTGCCATAAGCGGCCATCATGAATGGTAAGATCACCCGCTTCAATATCAAAAGCAACTTCTTTTTTGTCAGGTGTATTGTCAACGAAATATTTTTTTCTAAAAAATAATCCAAATAAACCTTGTGTATGTGTACCTGCCAATACACGCAGGCCGCCATTTGTAGCCGGGCAATCATCCAAATGCAAACCAACATTTAACATTGGTAAAATGCGTGAGCCTAAAAACAAATCTCTCGGACTATCAGTGTGCCAGCCAAGTTTAGTGAATTTGCTTGATGGCGTGTTTACATAATGATTCACTACTAAACCGTCTTTTTCATTCTCTCCGATACGCCCGTCAAAATCTCCCAGCAATTCAAGTAACAATTGCAATCTTTTATCTTGTAAAAAGTTGCTTAATTTTTTACTGTATTGAGAAGCAAAAGCAATACGCTGTACCAATGATCTTCCATTCACATCGTGTCCGAACTTTAAAGGAATACCATTTACTTTTTTAATATCATTCACAATAAAATGATGTTCTACGTTTTCTACTTCTCTAATAAATTCTTTCACAGTTTGTTTGTCAACGAAATTCTTAAACTGTATAAAACCGTATTTGCGAAAAAAAACTAATTGGTCTTCTGTAAGCTTTTCTCCTATGGTAAAATTGGTTGTTTGTTGCATGATATATAAGTTTATATAACAATAGTATTGAGCCTGTATATGGCATAACGACTATTGAAAACGTGTTCAGTAACGAAAATGATCGTTACAAATAATAAAATGAAATGTGATTGATGGAGGCTTAATAGAAGATATTAAGCATTGCAATTAGCAACAACAGCGAGTAGAAGTAAAATAGGGTATTGAGAAAACGGGCACAACAGAAACCTTCGTTTCTACTGTAGTGGCTCTTTGTCGCGAGCTTCGGTTTGGTTGTAATCTAGCTTGCATTGTTTACAATTTTATTAGTCTACTAATTTGGTAGACAAATATAGAAAACAAATTCTAATTAGAAAATTAATTTTAAAATATTTTTTCAATAAAATAAATAATGGCACTTTTTATAATGATACAATTGAGCGTAATTGGGGTAATCATTTTCAATTATATTAAGTAGTATTTAAGCTGGTTTTAAATCAAGAACCAAATTATTTATAGAAGCATAATACATGATAAATAAATCATATATCAATTATTCGTTTCTTAATAGTTAACAACGCGCAATTTTAGTGATCTCCAATTGTATTTATAGTAAAACATTTATCTTTATGCCGCTATAGCGTATTCACTGAAAACATAGCGCGCCAAATACTATGGGATTAAAAGATTTCTTAAAACAACAAGGTTTTATTGAAGATTCGGACAAAACTGCTGCAGCTTCTAAAAAAGACGTAGCCCCGGCATTTTTTCCTGTAAATTCTTCTCCATTAGGATCAGTTCAGTCGTCATCTGTAGATGATCCATCATTTGTTATTGCATCACCTGTTCAACAACAATCTACTGGAACACAGCTTGATCCTACGTTTATAAAATTCTTCGAAGATGAAATGGTGAAAGCCAATCTTCCCGGGCCTGATTATTTTGAGTTTCGTCAGCAGTTAACTAAAACACAGCAAAAAATGTCTTCTAAAGGCGGCGCCTCTCCTGAATTGGTGCTACAAGCGGTGTTGATGAGCTTTGAAGCGCAAAATATTACTTCAGCTAATTTGATAGAAACCGCTCAGCATTATAAAGTTGCCATGCAACAAAAAAATGATGACTTTTTAAAAGGAGCCGAAGCTGAAAAAAATAATCAATTACAAAAAAGACAAGCCGTACTTCAATCCCACACAGATAATATTCAAAAGATACAACAGCAGCTTCAACAACTGGAAATACAAAAACAACAATTGAATGATACGTTGAATAAAGAAAAAACACAGCTGGATGTTGATAAAACCTTAGGAAAAGAAGGCATTGCAAAAATTGAAAAGGCAGAACAACTGATCGGTTCAGCTTATACTTATATACAAGCCAGCATTGATGCTGATATCAAAAGACTTCAAAATACGTAAGTCTTCTTTATACATACTCTAAACCTTTAAACTAACCATCATGAATGATGTAATGAAAAGTGACTCCTCTGTATATACATTGGAAACTCCTGATGAACGCAAAATGCGTATAGGAATAACAGCCGTTTTGGTTGCAGTTTTTCTTTTAATAGGCTATGTTTTATTGCCATTTATTACACAGATGATCCGCAACTGGATTGACTTCGGTATCGCAATGAGCAAATTATTTATAATGATCGGTATCCTTGGTACTCTTTTCATTATGCGTACAGTGTTGATCGCAAGATGGAAAAGCGCTATTAAAAAGATGACGCGCTTTCTAATAAAAACAGACCTGCCAAGTTTATTGGAAGTTGTTGTAGATAACCGTCGCAGTGTATTGGCTAAATTTAATGTTAGCATTAAAAAAATGATGGCTGCCATCACCTTGCATAATTCTAAGATGGAAGATAGAAAAGCTTCCATGCAAAAAAATCTTGATTATGCAGCTCAGTTCACCAAACAATCTCAGGATGAAAAGCTTGACCAGCACACACGTGATAAAGCAAAAGACCAGATAACTCATTTTGGCCGTGAAGCTGCTGAAGATCAAAAGCTTTTACAGATCATGCAGGAAGACAAACAAAAAATGTTGAAGAGCTATAATTTCTTCGATCGTTTATACAGTAATCTTGAAAGCAGTACCGAATCAGTAGCAAATACGATCGGTCGTTTACGTGATCAGTTACAAACATCAAATGTTTGGCGCGAAGCTGCGCACAGTGCATCTTCGCTATTAGGTGTATCAGAATTTGAAACCATCACTTTAGAAGAAACACGTAACCGTATTGCTGAAAACGAATCAGAAGTAATGTCGATGATACACGATCATGAAACATTGCTAATGAAAATGGAAGCTGAAAATGGTATCATGGATGATGCAGGACAACAATTGCTTGAACAATACAGCAATAAAGTAGATGTATTCGCTTTTATGAAAAGCGATAACGATCCTACACCCGGTATTCAATCAGCTACCGATACATCATGGTTAAGCGCAAACAAAGATTTACTTAAATAGTTTTAATATATCCCACTTCAAATTAATAAATTATGGAACTAACAGAAAAAGGACAGAAAACTGTAAATGCTGTCCGCAACTTGGTAATTTTTGCAGTCGTACTGATAGCAGGTTATTTCGCGTATACCCATTGGGGTGATAAAGATGCAAAAGTTGCAGTAGACGCTAAAGCAGGCAAGCCTGATCTTATCGTGGCGTATAATACTTTTACAGGTGTAGAAGGATTAGTGTTGATGAATGGCGGAATGGTGCCAAATGAAAACAGTGAACTGTATAAAACATACGGTATCAAATTGCTGATAAAGCAAATGGATGCTGTTAAAGATACAAGAGCAGGACTTCACTCAGGAGATCTTGATCTGGTGTATTGCACAACGGATGCCCTTTCTGTTGAAATGGGTTCCGGTAGTGAATTGTTGGCTGATAACGTAGTGCAGATCATGCAGGTTAACCAGTCTCATGGAGCAGATGCGATCGTTGTTCGTAAAGGAATTGACGATGTAGCTGATCTTAAAGGTAAAAAAATAGCGTACGCAGTTGGTACTGCTTCTCATACATTATTATTGAACGTTCTTGAATCATCAGGTTTAAAAATGAGCGATATTGATGGCTACCAGGTTGCTGATGGTGTTGAAGCCGCTGCTGCATTTAAAAATGGCCAATGCGATGCAGGTGTTGTATGGGCGCCGGATGATGAAGATTGCGTAGCTTCTTTACCGGGCGCGAAAGTATTGATCAGTAGTGCTGTTGCAAGTCAGATAATTGCAGATGGGTTATTGGTTAAACAATCAGTTTTAAAAGACAAACACGATCTTATTGTTAAATTAGTAAAAGCATGGTTAGTTGGTAACGCACGCGTTGATGACGATCCTGCTGCTAAAAAAGAAGCTAACTCATTATTTGCTACAGGCTTTAAATTCCCTGAAGACATCGCCGCTAAATCTGCTAATAAAGTGTACTTCTCTACTTTAGGTGATAACATCAATTTCTTTGGATTGAACACAACTTACACGGGCATGACGGGCGAAAGAATGTATAGCAGAATGGCTGTAAAATATACAGAGATCGGCTTAGCAAAAGCACCGGCTCCATGGAGAAATGTTTCTGATCCTTCTGTAATACAGGAATTAATGAATGACCAAAACTTTGCAGGTGATAACAACCAGACAGCTGCGAAAGTAGAAGCTTTTAAACCGGCTACTGCTGAAATAAAAGCGGAAGCTTCTCAAAGCAGTAAAGTGATCAGCCTTCAGTTTGCTACTAACTCTTCTCAATTGGATGAAGATGATAAAGCACTTATCGACAGAGAAATAAAAGAACTGGCACAAGGTTTTGCAGGTGCCTATATTCGTGTTGAAGGTAATACTGATAATGTTGGTAATGCTTCTGCCAACAACAAACTTTCTTTAAACAGAGCAAGTGCTGTTGTCAATTATTTAGTAGAAGAACATAAGTTCGATCCTAATAAATTTATTATCGTTGGTAACGGTTCAAGCAAACCGGTCGCAGGCTGCGAAGCCAATCAGGATGATGATTGCCGCGCTAAAAACAGGCGTACAGAGTTCCAGTTCATCTGGGATAAAAAAGCTACTTCAGTAACTCAATAATTATTATAACTACTACATTAAAAAGGGGGAATTCAAACCCCCTTTTTTTAATACAATCATCAATTATGAAATCTACCAGCACAAGTAAATACATCTGGCAATTGCAATTGACAGGATGGTTGATCCTTTTTGCCATCTGGTTCCTCGTTACAAATTTTGGATTGATCAATACCCACATCATGCCTACTCCATTAAAAACATGGAACGCATTTTTGGAAATGAAAGAGGACGATAGCTTAGTTGATAATATTCTTTTCTCTCTGCGCATTAATGTGGTAGGATATTTAAAATGTATCATAGCTGCACTGGTTGTAGGTTTTGCTATAGGCTTATCTCCACAGGTAAGAAAAATGTTTAGTCAGCAGGTGAATGCTTTAAGGTTTGTTCCGATCACTGCGTTAATGGGAATATTTATTGCGATCAGTGGTTTAACCATCATGACAAAAATAAATTTTCTCGCTTTCGGTATCTGGGTTTACCTGGTTCCTGTGGTTGTACAACGCATAGACGAAGTAAATGTTACACATTTACAAATGATGAAAACATTAGGAGCAAGCTTTTGGCAAACGGTACGTTATGTTACCTGGCGCTCTGTTATTGCCCGTTTATCTGATGATATCAGAATTTTAGTAGGCATTAGCTGGACATATATTATCGTTGCCGAATTGGCCGGTATCCAGGGCGGATTAGGTAGTCTTATTTTCCTGGGAGAAAGACAAAGCAATGTAGGTAAAGTATATGCCGTAATTTTTATAATCGTGATTATAGGAATTATTCAGGATGCAATTTTCAAGTTAATCGACAGACTTTTATTCAGATTCAAATATCAATAAAATGACAACTACTTCAACTGCTACAGTTTCAAATACAGGCCTGGCTCCTATTCTGGAGTTACGCAATATCAATCAAACCTATTATGACCCTAAAACAAAAAAAGATTTTGTAGTATTTGATGATTTCAACCTAACGGTAGAAGATTATGCAAATGCAGGACAATTTATTGTGATCATGGGTAAGTCGGGTTGCGGTAAATCTACTCTGCTTCGTTATTTAACCGGTTTACAAAAACCAACTTCCGGCGAAGTTTTTTTGGGTGGTAATGCCTTGCGTGACAACCAAAGTATTCCAATGGTTTTTCAACAATACTCTTCATTAGAATGGTTTTCTGTTTTAGAAAACGTTGCACTTCCTTTAACATTGAAAGGTGTTCCGCAAAAGCAAGCTTACGAGCAAGCTATGCAAATGATAAAAGTTGTTGGCCTGGAAGAACACGTTGACAAATTTGCAAAAATGCCGCAACTCTCAGGCGGACAATTACAACGTGTTGCGATCGCAAGAAGTTTGGTGGCCAATCCCAATATGCTATTGCTTGATGAACCGTATGGTGCATTAGATGGTTTTACACGTGCTAAAATGCAGTTCTTTTTGCTGGATCTTTTTCAAAAAAGTGAATTGGCAAATTTAAACCCAACGGTTGTTTTGGTTACACATGATCCCCGCGAAGCGGTGCTCTTAGGCCATGATATTTATATTATGGATGCTGATCCGGGACGTATCGTTAAACATATCAAACCTGACTTACCAAACGAACGTGACAGATCAATTCGTAAAGATCCACGCTTCATTGAGATCGTATCTTATATCGAAGATGTAATGGAAGGAATAATACAATAAACACTGAGCTTACTTAATTATTATAAACGGTTTTTTATTTTATGGCGCAAAAGAAAATAGACTTCGCTAAAATTTTACATCACTGCGAAAAAGAAGTTACTGAACTCGGATTAGAAATTAAATACACACAAACACTGGATCCTTTTTTTAAAGGTGACCTTGACGGGAAAAGAATATTTATCGGCGATCACTTATCAGATGAAGAAAAATTATTTAACCTGTTACACCTATCGGGCCATAGCGTACAATGGAATATAGACGAGCATTTAAGAAGCTTAGGCTCTGAATTATTCCGTCATCCAAATGATCTTTTATTAAGGAAATTACAAACGTATGAATGGCAGGCTAACTGCTACGGATTATCCATTTTACACAGAACAAACGAGTTTAGTCTGGATGAATGGATGACCAAAAAGTATGTGATGGATATGCTTTACCTGACATATTTTTATAAGACGGGTAAAAAATTAAAAAGTATTACTGCAGTAGCAAAATCATATCCTTTTGAAAAGAAATTGATGCCAAAAACTATTCCTCCTTTTGTTGCAACACCGCGCAACAAAACACGTAATGGTTTGGTTATATCTTTTGATAAATAATTATTGACTTTGGGAATATAGAAAGTTCATAGTTTAAATATTTAACCGCAAAGAAGCCGCAAAGAAACGCTAAGTATTTTTTTGCGGCTTCTTTGCGATAACTCAGCGCTCTTTGCGGTTTATAAAAATTAAATATTAATTTAGATCCCTTCCTCTATTCAAAAAGCCTATATAATTATTGCATCAGGTTTCTCTTCCCGGCAAATTTTCTCTTTAACACTTCCTGCACAGGAATATTGTCGATCTTGCTTTCCAGCCAGGAAATGATATCGAGGTACAAGAACGCTCTTGTTTCAAAATGATTGTTCTTGTGCTTCTTTAATTTGATCAGAAGTTTTTCCAATTCCGGTTTAATATTTTTTACAGATACATGAAAGGAGTTGCGTAAGAATTTAAATATCTCTTCTTCTACTACACTTAGATTCTGCATCTTCGCCATAAAGCGATAGACAGATTTTATTAAGTGATCAAGGATATCTTCATTACCTAATTCGTAATGGGTTATCAAATGCAATAATCTTGAATAACATTGCAAATCCGTACGCAGATCTACTTTCCAGTTAATGATCTTATTTAAATAATCAACTGCTTTTTCAAAATCGCCACTGCCGAAATACATACAGGCAATTTTATAATAAAGTATCAGGATACGGTGCCTATCTAAATACAATTCATATTCTTTCAATTTAGCTTCGATCTCCGGAACCAACTCCAGGCCTTCAGAAAAACTACCTTCAAGGAAATGTTTATTTAATTCAGATATCGTTCTGTACACAAAACATTGCACCCGATTATTGATATTATCTTTTACAATATCACTTTCAGAGAAAACTTCAAATTTTTCTAGCACCTCGGTTAATTTCTGATGATTCGCCAGGTTAAAATGTGCACCCATTAAATTGTGCATCCCTTTAATATAATGGCCCGTTTCAATTTCTATCATGTATGGCTCGTCATCAAAAATGTTAACCCATTTTTGTGTGTAGCGATAATAGTTTAAAAAATCCTGTCGGATAAATGCACTCCAGCAATATCCCTGGTTCAAATACAATTTTTCGTAAAAGTTTTTACACTTGTGCGCACTGTTCCCTAAACGATCCTTAAAAAAGTATTGCATTTGCGCATCTTCCTTTGCGTTGCGTGAATGGCCATGCCTTATATACCAGCTGTATAATTGTAAGGATAAATTTGACAATTGCGATGCCAGCGAAAGACTTTCATTGATCTCATCTGTTTCAATACTTAATTCATCTGCCCTATTCTGAATACTGCGTGTTATATATAATGACTCGATATTCTTCTCAAAAAACAGCACTTGTTGCAAATAAGTCAGTTGGTTTCGTGATCTGGCAAGTTCTTTTATCTTATCCAACACCTTCAAACTCTGTAAGTACAACCCCTTATTATACAAAATACGCGCATGATCCATCTGTTCGTGAAGGGTAATATCAATATTTCTATCATCATTGATCAGGCGCAGACTGGATAGTATCTGTTTATACAAATGCGCCTTCATATTGCTCAGCTGTTGCTTTTTGATACTTTCATTCTTTTTAAGCAATCCGGCCTCATCATATTCATCCATTTTGTCCAGAGCATCAAAGAGTTGCACGCTTTTTAGCTCTTCCGAACCTGAATTTCGGGTGATATAAAGCTTAAAATTGCGTTTTTCGCTCTTTTCTAACGATTTTATTAGCTGAAACAAGGCATCTGTACTGCGGTTGGGCATCGTAATTTATATTCTTTAAAATCCTTACTGGATATATGTTTTATTGTTTTTTCGTACCTTTATATACCGTAAAAAGGGCTATATATTTGTTTCCTTTCTAAACAGCAGCGCACTACATTCGTTTGGAGTCAATTACCCTTAAACGGGTGAAATGCAGCTAAATGCAAAAATAATTAACCTGATTCGTTTAAATAAATTTCTATGGCTGATAACAAGATACACATTTTTGACACAACGCTTCGCGATGGCGAACAGGTCCCTGGATGTAAATTAAACACAAAAGAGAAAATAGAATTGGCTTTAAAGTTAGAAGACCTTGGGGTTGATATCATTGAAGCAGGGTTTCCTATCTCTTCGCCTGGTGATTTTATTTCTGTGACTGAGATCTCGAAGATCATTAAAAATGCCACTGTCTGCGGATTGAGCCGTGCGGTACAAAAAGATATAGAATCTGCTGCCGGTGCCCTAAAATTAGCAAAGAGGCCACGTATCCATACAGGTATCGGAACATCTGATTTCCATATTAAATCAAAATTCAACTCAAATAGAGAAGATATTTTAGCAAGAGCTATTCAGGCTGTAAAATGGGCTAAAAACTTTGTAGATGATGTGGAGTTTTATGCAGAAGATGCCGGTAGAACTGATAATGAATACTTGGCAAGAGTGATCGAAGCGGTCATCAAAGCCGGTGCTACAGTGGTTAATATCCCTGATACAACCGGTTATTGCTTGCCGCACGAATACGGTGCTAAGATCGCTTACTTAGTTAATAATGTATCAAACATTGATAAAGCGATCATCTCTTGTCATTGCCATGATGACTTAGGTTTAGCTACTGCCAATTCAATTGCAGGTATCATCAATGGTGCAAGACAAATTGAATGTACCATCAATGGTATCGGCGAAAGAGCCGGTAACACTTCATTAGAAGAAGTAGTGATGATCATCAAAAAACATAAAGATCTTAACGCCTACACAAATATTGATGCAAGACAATTAAACCCAATGAGCCACTTAGTTTCTGACACCATGAGAATGGCGGTTCAGGCTAATAAAGCGATTGTTGGTGCAAATGCATTTTCTCATTCATCCGGTATTCATCAGGATGGTTTCTTAAAAGATACTTCTACTTACGAAATTATCGATCCTGAAGAAGTTGGTGCAGGCGGTTCTAAAATCGTTTTAACTGCAAGAAGCGGCCGTAGCGCGCTTGCCCATCGTTTTCAAAAATTAGGGTTCGAATTCGACCGCAACGATATCGACGTTTTGTATCAGCAATTTTTACAGGTAGCCGATAGCAAAAAAGAAGTAATGGACGAAGACCTTACTGTGCTTGGAAAGGCGCATAAAGAAACAGTTCACGCTTAGTTTAAGTAGTAAGTTCTAAGTTTCAGGTAATAAGTTAATGTAGAGTATGATTGTATCACGAGATGCAAATCAACTCAATCAATCAAATCACAAAAATCAACGGTTCAGACAAAATGGCTAAGACATTATTTGAAAAGATCTGGGAAAAGCATGTTGTAAAGGAAATCCCGGAAGGCCCATCGGTATTATATATCGACAGGCATTTTATACACGAAGTAACTAGTCCACAGGCATTTAAAGGTTTAAGTAACCGCGGACAAAAAGTTTTTCGCCCCAAACAAGTTATCGCAACTGCTGACCATAACGTTCCTACGATGAATCAGCATCTCCCAATCAAAGAAGAATTATCAAGAATACAAGTGCAAACATTAAGAGATAACTGTGATGCATTTGGTATTGAATTATATGGACTAGGTCATCCTTATCAAGGCATCGTTCATGTTATCGGGCCTGAATTAGGTATCACTCAACCCGGACAAACAATTGTTTGTGGAGACAGTCATACGTCGACTCATGGCGCATTTGGTAACATCGCGTTTGGTATTGGAACAAGTGAAGTTGAAATGGTTTTGGCTACACAATGTTTAATGCAAAGCAAGCCGAAATTAATGCGTATCAATGTTGATGGCCAATTAAAAAATGGTGTTGTAAGTAAAGATATCGTTCTATATATCATTTCATTATTAACAGCAAGTGGCGCAACCGGCTATGCTGTTGAGTTTGCGGGCTCTGCTATTCGCGCGCTTTCTATGGAAGCAAGAATGACGATCTGCAATATGAGTATTGAAATGGGTGCGCGTTGCGGCATGATCGCTCCTGATGAAACAACTTTTGCGTATATCCACGGGCGTGAGTTTGCACCAAAAGGCGAAGAATGGAATAAGAAATTAGCTTATTGGAAAACTTTGTTCAGCGATACTGATGCAAAATTTGATAAAGAAATAAACATCAAAGCAGAAGATATTGAACCAATGATCACTTACGGAACCAACCCTGGCATGGGTATTGGCGTAAGCGGCCACGTTCCTGCTTTAGCAGAAATAGAAGAAAGCGAAAAACCTTCTTTCGAAAAATCATTACACTACATGGATCTTCAGCCGGGCGAAAACATCAAGGGCAAAAAGATCGACTACGTATTTATTGGCAGTTGCACTAATAGTCGCATCGAAGATCTAAGAATGGTTGCTGATTTTGTAAAAGGCAAACATAAAGCAGAAGGCGTTGTTGCATGGATCGTTCCGGGCAGCAAACAAGTAGAAGCACAGGCAAAATTAGAAGGCATTGATAAAGTATTGGAAACTGCAGGTTTTCAATTACGTCAGCCTGGTTGCAGTGCATGTTTAGGTATGAATGAAGATAAGATTCCTGCTGGTAAATATTGTATCTCTACATCCAACAGAAACTTCGAAGGAAGACAAGGGCCGAATGCAAGAACAATGTTAGCGAGCCCGTTAACTGCAGCGTTGGCGGCTATTACAGGGCAAGTTGGTGACGTTAGAGAATTTCTAAACTAATAATAATGCAAGAACAATTTGAAATGTTGGACCTGTCTCAGCAGGGATTTATAAAAATGCTGGACAGTCTTAGTCTGGAGCAGATCAACAAAATTCCGCAGGAATATAATAATAACCTTGTCTGGAATTTTGCACACGTTGTTGCTGTGCTTCAGATGCTTTGTTATTCAAGAGCCGGTTTGCCATTACAGTTAGATGAACATTTTGTGACCATGTATAAAGCAGGCACAAAGCCGGAATCTTCTGTTACTGCTGAACAATATGCTACAATAAAGGTATATGCATCTGAAGGATTGAATAAATTAAAAGCAGATTATAAGGCAGGTGTTTTTAAAACATTTCAACCATATAAAACACTGGTAGGTGTAGAAATAAATACAGTAGAATTTGCTATTACTTATGTTTTACACCATCATGGAATACATACAGGTTCTGCTGCCGCAATTAAAAAATTAGTTATCTAAAAAATAATAAAGTGAGTAAAGCAATTAGCATCATCAAAAGTTCAACTGTTCCGGTTAATATCGAAAACATCGATACGGATCAGATCATTCCTGCACGTTTTTTAAAAGCAACCAGCAGAGATGGTTTTGGTAAAAATTTATTCAGAGACTGGCGCTACGAAAATGACAACGAAAATCAGCCCAAAAAAGATTTCGTTCTAAATAATCCAATCTACAAAGGAAAAATTTTAGTAGCTGCAAAAAATTTCGGTTGTGGTTCAAGTCGCGAGCATGCTGCATGGGCTATTAAAGATGCAGGCTTTGATGTAGTAGTGAGCAGCTTCTTCGCGGATATCTTTAAAAATAACGGATTAAATAATTTCTTATTGCCGGTAACTGTTAGCGATGCTTTCTTACATAAAATATTTACAGCAATAGAAAAGGATCCTGCAGCAGAGCTTGAAGTAAATGTAGACAAACAAACTATCACCATCATTTCAACAGGCGAACAGGAAACATTTGATATCAATCATTACAAAAAAACTTGTTTGTTAAATGGGTACGATGATATCGATTACCTGTTGAACATGAAGGCTGAAATAGAAAAATTCGAAACAACATTATAATCTTATTAATAACTAATCTCTAACACAGGTTAAAACAAAAGGCCCTCTTGGGTTTTAATATGAAAAAAAACATAGCAGTAATATTAGGAGATGGTATCGGGCCGGAAGTAACACAACAATCAATTAAAGTATTGGATGCAATCGGCGTTTACTATGGCCATGAGTTTACTTATACTTATGGTTTGATGGGTGCTGATGCAATTGATAAAACAGGTAATCCTTTACCTGACGAAACAATTGAAATTTGTTTAAACAGCGATGCTATTTTATTCGGTGCAATCGGCCATCCGAAATATGATAACGATCCTACTGCCAAAGTTAGGCCTGAACAAGGTTTACTTAAATTAAGAAAGACTTTGCAATTGTTTGCAAACATTCGTCCTATTACAACTTACTCAGCGTTACATCATTTATCTCCATTAAAAGATGCACGATTAGAAGACGTTGATTTTGTTGTTTTCCGTGAACTAACTGGCGGTGTTTATTTCGGTGAAAAGAAAAAAGACGAAGAAGGAACATGGGCTTCTGATGATTGTATTTATACAAAAGCAGAGATTGAACGTGTTTCTCATTTAGCTTTTCAGATGGCACAAAAAAGAAGAAAAAAATTAACCTTAGTTGATAAAGCAAATGTTTTAGAAACATCAAGACTTTGGAGAAAGGTTGTGCAAGAGATCGCTCCTACTTATAGTGATGTTGCTGTTGATTATTTATTTGTAGATAACGCCGCAATGCAGATCATCCAAAATCCAAAACAATTTGATGTAATGCTTACAGAGAATTTGTTTGGTGATATTTTAAGCGATGAAGCAAGTGTTATCAGCGGTTCATTAGGTTTATTGCCTTCTGCATCAGTGGGTAATTCAACAGCTTTGTTCGAGCCTATACACGGTTCATATCCGCAAGCTGCAGGAAAAGATATCGCGAATCCATTGGGTTCAATTTTATCTGCTGCCATGATGCTGGATTACTTCGACATGAAAAAAGAAGCGGCAAAAATCAGAGAAGCTGTTCAATGGACCATCTCTAATCTATTTGTAACAAAAGATATCGATCCGGTTAATTTCTACTTCACATCTACAGTAGGCGAATTGATCACGGAATATGTAAGTGGCAGAATTACAGGCGATGTTAATAAAGAGAATATCGAGTTGAGAAAATCAACGATCATTTAATACAATTTCTGATTGCTGATATCTGATTTATGATATCCTTGAATGAAAAAAATCATACATCAGAAATCCTAAATCAGCAATAAAAAAGTTCTTTGTTTTTTAAAAGATAGGCGTATATTTGTTTTACAACTCTTCCAAATGTTGAAAGGCAATATACTTAATGGCATAACAAACATAGCAGCAATTATCATTGTTGTCATTGTCATTATTATACCTATCTCTGGAGGAGGAAATTATATGTAGTATAAAAAACTTAATTATAAAAAAGCCCGCCTCCAAAAAGAGACGGGCTTTTTGTTTTGGAGCAATCCAATAAAACGAAGCGAATAAAATAATAAAACATAATCTCCAAGACGGAGGCAAACAAAACACATAATGGAACTTAACAAACACAGCAAGACCTTAACACAAGATGTTACTCAACCGGGCGCTCAGGCAATGTTCTACGCGATCGGATTTAAAGAAGAAGACTTTAAAAAAGCACAAGTAGGTATTGCAAGCATGGGGTGGGATGGTAACCCATGTAATATGCACCTGAACGATCTTTCAACTGTTGTTCGAAAGAGTGTGAATGATACAGGATTATTAGGTCTTCGTTTTTATACAATCGGTGTAAGTGATGGTATCAGCATGGGTACCGATGGTATGCGTTATAGTTTAGTGAGTAGAGATGTAATTGCTGATAGCATTGAAACAAATGCCGGCGCACAATATTATGATGCCTTGATCACGATCCCTGGTTGTGATAAAAACATGCCTGGTTCTATTATGGCAATGGGCAGATTAAATCGTCCTTCTATTATGTTGTATGGTGGTACCATTGCACCGGGACATTATAAAGGTGAAGACCTTAACATCGTTTCTGCATTTGAGGCATTAGGCCAAAAGATCGCGGGCAATTTAAGCGAAACTGATTTTAGAGGTATCGTTGAACATGCTTGTCCGGGTGCGGGTGCATGTGGTGGTATGTACACAGCTAACACGATGGCTTCTGCAATTGAAGCATTGGGTATGAGCTTACCTTATTCATCAAGCAACCCTGCTTTGAGTCAGGAAAAACAAGATGAATGCGTAGCGGTTGGTAAAGCAATAAAAATATTATTAGAAAAAGATATCAAACCAAAAGATATTATGACAAGAGAAGCATTTGAAAATGCGATCACTGTTTTGATGGTTTTGGGTGGAAGCACAAATGCTGTATTGCATTTTATCGCGATAGCAAAAAGCGTAGGCGTTCCATTAACACAAGATGATTTCCAAAAGATCAGTGACAGGGTTCCTATGTTAGCTGATTTTAAACCATCTGGTAAATATTTGATGGAAGATCTGCATAAAGTTGGTGGTGTTCCTTCAGTAATGAAATATTTATTGAGCAAAGGATTATTACACGGCGATTGCTTAACTGTAACAGGTAAAACAGTTGCAGAAAATTTAAAAGATATACCAAATCTGGATTTCGATAAACAAAAAATAGTAATGCCTTTGGAAACACCGTTAAAAGTAACGGGGCATTTACAGATATTATACGGAAACCTTGCAGAAGGCGGAAGCGTTGCAAAAATCACCGGTAAAGAAGGTGAACGTTTTGAAGGAACTGCAAGAGTATTCGAAGGCGAAAAAGATTTGATCGCCGGTATTCAAAGTGGTAAAGTTCATGCAGGTGATGTGGTAGTGATCAGATATATCGGTCCACGTGGTGCCCCAGGTATGCCTGAAATGTTGAAACCAACCGGTGCTATCATAGGAGCTGGTTTAGGTAAAACTGTAGCCTTAATTACTGATGGTAGATTTAGTGGTGGAACGCACGGATTCGTCGTTGGCCATATCACACCCGAAGCTTTCAACGGAGGGTTGATCGCTTTTGTAGAAGATAATGATATCATTGAAATTGATGCTATAAATAATAAACTGGTATTAAAAGTCAGTGAAGAAATTATCGCCGAAAGAAAAAAGAAATGGAAACAACCGGCGCTGAAAGTTACCAATGGTGTTCTATATAAATATGCTAAGCTGGTTAAAACAGCAGCAGAAGGATGTGTTACGGATGAAGATTAATTATCTGAATAAATTGTAAAATGAAAATAGGGCTTATCTTTTTGTTTACTGTTTTGTGCTTTTTCGCAAAGGCTCAATCTACTATTGTAAAATATTATAATAGCGACATGGGTACTTGTGCAAAAAGTGATGCTATGTACTATAGAAACATCACAAAAAGAGATACTTTTTATGATAGCAAAACATATTGGCTGGTGTCTAATAAATTACGAGCCATATGCACTTATCGAGATACCTTTTATTACAAAACAATAGGTCTGTCAACAGATTATTTTAATAATGGCCAATTAGAGGACTCATCTTTCATTGATAGTTCAAATGCATACTTATATAAGTACCATTATTATAAAAATGGGAAAATGTTTTTCTATTTCAATGGCGATCCATTTAAGGATACTACAATTATTATAAAAGCATTTGATACTACGGGAAATCCAATTAAAGATTTTGTTTTTGAAAAAGATGCAGAATTTCCCGGAGGTATGGGTGCATGGAAGGATTATCTAGTCAGTAAACTCAGGAACGATTTTCCTAAAAAATATTATAAAAGAAGGGAAACGATTGTAGTAAAGGCTGTCGTCAGATTTATGATAGATAAGGATGGGAACACTTCTGCTGTTGAGTTAGAAAAATCTTCAGGCATTCCTGAAGCTGATGAGAATGCTCTTAAAATAATAATGAAAAGTCCTAAATGGAACTATGCTATTCAATACAATAGACCAGTCAATGCGTATAAAAGGCAACCGCTAACTTATATGCTACAAATGGATTAATAAAAACAGAAATTATGAGTACTACAATTATTGAAAATAAAGATTTGAAGACAGCCGCTCAACCAGAAGCTGCTTCAGCTAAAACACCTACGTCAAAAGATTTCCCTTTGAAGAAAGGACAAGTCGGCGAACTAAGCGGTGCGCAAGCTGTGCTGGAAGCATTTATTGCTGAAGGTGTTGATACGATCTTCGGCTATCCGGGTGGCGCTATCATGCCTATCTACGATGCCTTATACGACTACAACGATCATTTAAAACATATTCTTGTTCGCCATGAACAAGGTGGTATACACGCAGGTCAGGGTTATGCACGCGCTTCCGGTAAAGTAGGTGTTGTATTTGCAACCAGCGGACCAGGTGCAACAAATTTAGTTACAGGTCTAGCAGATGCGATGATAGATAGTACCCCATTAGTTTGTATCACCGGACAAGTGTTCGCACACTTATTAGGTACAGATGCTTTTCAGGAAGTGGATGTAATTAATATCACAACACCGGTTACAAAATGGAACTACCAGATCACTGATGCAACGGAGATCCCAGCGATACTAGCGAAAGCTTTTTACATCGCAGAGACTGGTCGACCGGGTCCTGTGTTGATCGATATTACAAAGAATGCACAGATACAAAAATTCGATTATCAGGGTTATAAAAAATGCGAACATATCCGCAGCTATCGCCCTAAACCAAATGTTCGTAAAGAATATGTTGAACAAGCTGCAAAACTGATCAACGAAGCTAAAAAACCATTTGTAATTTTCGGACAAGGCGTTATACTTGGTAAAGCAGAACAAGAATTTAAAGCCTTCATTGAAAAAGGTGGCTTACCTGCAGCATGGACTTTACTTGGTTTAAGTGCATTGGAAACAGACCATCCACAAAACGTTGGTATGCTAGGTATGCACGGTAATTATGGACCAAATGTCCTGACGAACGAATGCGATGTATTGATCGCAGTTGGCATGCGCTTCGATGATCGCGTTACCGGCCGTTTAGATAAATATGCAAAACAAGCGCAGGTAATTCATTTGGATATTGATCCTGCAGAAATAGATAAAAACGTAAAAGCTGCAGTACCTGTTTGGGGCGATTGTAAAGAAACATTGCCGATGTTGACTAAATTAATAGAAGCAAAAGAACATACAGAGTGGTTAAATAAATTTCATGACTTCACTAAGAAAGAAGTGGAAGCTGTCATTCAGGACGAGTTGAATCCTCCGGCAAGCGATAAGATGACAATGGGTGAAGTAATCAAATTTTTGAATGAGTTAACTAAAGGTGATGCGATCATTGTAACAGATGTGGGTCAGCACCAAATGGTAGCTTGTCGTTATTCAAAATTCAATCACTCAAAAAGCAGCATTACATCTGGCGGAGCCGGAACAATGGGCTTTGCCTTACCTGCAGCTATCGGTGCTAAATTCGGTGCACCGAAAAAGACAGTAGTCGCAATCATTGGTGACGGTGGTGTGCAGATGAACATTCAGGAATTAGGTACGATCATGCAATGCGAAATCAATGTAAAAATCCTGATTCTTAATAATGAATTTTTAGGAATGGTTCGTCAATGGCAACAATTGTTCAATGATAAACGCTATTCATTTGTTGATATCGCTAGTCCTGATTATGTACAGGTTGCAAAAGGATACAGAATACCAGGACAAAAAGTAACAGAAAGAACAAATCTTAGAGAAGCATTAAAAACAATGTTAGATCATGATGGTGCTTATTTGTTAGAAGTGATGGTTGGTAAAGAAAACAATGTATTCCCGATGGTGCCACAGGGATGTAGCGTTGCTGAGATAAGATTAAAATAATTAACCCCCTAAATCCCCCTGAAGGGGGACTTTTCGGAGAATAATAATTTATAGAGAATGGAAAAGAGTACGGAAATTATTAAGGAGACTAGACGTAGGTTTTTGAATTTGATGAATGATCTGTCGATCGATTCATTGAATAAGATCCCTTCTAATTTCAATAATAATATTATCTGGAATTTCGGTCACATTCTTACAACGCAGCAGGTTCTTTGTTATCAACCGTCAAAAGTGCATGAGAGAATTGGTGTTGAGTATATTCAGAAATATGCGAGAGGAACAAAGCCTAACTTTTATGTATCTAAAGATGAAATTGATTTTTTGAAGAAACATGCGATAGATACGATAGAAGAATTAGAAACAGATTTCAGAAGTAACGTCTTCGATAATTTTACGCCATTAACCACAAGTTTTGGTGTACGGTTAAACGACATTTCTGACGCTGTTAAATATGTGTCCACACACGAAACCCTTCATTTGGGCTACGCAATGGCACTTAAAAGATTAGTACAATAATGAGCATATCATCAATAAATACAAAATGGAACGCTGATCTGTACGATGACAAACATGGGTTTGTTTCAAAGTACGGAGAAGACCTGGTAGATGTTTTAGCTCCGCAGAAGGGCGAACGTATACTTGATCTTGGTTGCGGCACTGGTTATCTGGCTGACTTGATTTCGAAATCAGGAGCTACTGCAATTGGTATCGATAGTTCTTTGGATATGATCACCAAAGCAAAAGCTGAATATCCGGATTTGGAATTCAGGGTTTTGTCTGCAACGGATTTTCATTTTGATGATCCGTTTGATGCGATCTTTTCTAATGCGACCTTACACTGGGTATTGGATAAAGAATCTGCTATCGATTGCATGTACACCAATTTAAAACGCTCAGGCAGATTAGTAATTGAAATGGGTGGCAAGCATAATGTTGAAAGCATTATTACGGCTTTACAAAAGAGTTTGACCAAACGCGGATTAGATAAGAATGCAGCTACACAACTTTGGTACTTTCCTTCTTTAAGCGAATACACAACGCTTTTAGAAAAGAGAGGATTCAGAGTAAACTATGCAGCACACTATAATAGAGGTACCGAATTAAAAGATACAGCACACGGCATTAAAGATTGGATCAAAATGTTTGGAGGTGCTTATTTAAAAGGTATCAGCGAATCCGTCGTCAATGAAATATTGGAAGAAGTGCAAACAGCATTAAAACCAATTCTTTTTAAAGACGGAAAATGGATCGCAGATTATAAAAGGTTACGAATCGTAGCTACAAAATAAAACATTATGAAAAAGGAATTCACAATAACGGTTTACACAGAAAATCAAATTGGTTTATTAAACCGTATTGCTATTATTTTTTCTCGCAGAAAAATAAACATTGATAGCTTAAACACCTCTCCTTCTGAAATTGAAGGGATACATCGTTTTACAATTTTGGTTGAAGAAACTGAAGAGGTTGTAAGAAAGGTTTGTCGCCAGATAGAAAAACAAGTGGAAGTTTTAAAAGCATATTTCAATACAGAAGACGAGATCGTTTGGCAGGAAATGGCGCTATACAAAGTATCAACTGATATGATCACGGAGAAAGTAAAAGTTGAAAGACTATTACGTGAATGCGGTGCAAGAACGATCGCTATCAGAAAAGATTTTACAGTTTTTGAAACAACCGGTCATCGCGCTGAAACAGATAAATTATTACAAGTATTAGGTCAGTATGGCTTAATTGAATTCGTACGCAGCGCAAGGGTAGCGATCATTAAAACAAGCTCTGGCTTCTACGAAAAATTAAAAGAATTCGAAAAGAAAGAACCAGGCGAAGAAGTTCATGAAAACGAATTTCTTGACAAACAGAATGAAGTTTTTACAATGTAGAAGCCCTTATCCCCTAAAGGGGAACAAAAAAGCAGCTTACAATAAGTTAAAGAATATAAGTAAACCTGAATAAAACAATAATCATTAACATCCTCGCAACACCCCTTCAGGGGACGGGGGCAAACAACAACAAAACAATGGCCAATTATTTTAACACCCTTCCTTTAAGAGAAAAACTTAACCAGTTAGGTGTATGTGAGTTTATGAACAGCAGCAACTTTTCAGACGGCGTAACAGCATTGAAAGGTAAAAAAATAGTAATCGTAGGTGCAGGTGCACAAGGTTTGAATCAAGGTTTAAACTTAAGAGATTCTGGTCTTGATGTTTCTTACACATTACGTAAAGAAGCCATTGCAGAAAAACGCCAGTCTTGGAAGAATGCTTCTGAGAATGGTTTTAAAGTAGGTACTTATGAAGAATTAATTCCTACTGCTGATCTTGTTATCAATCTTACTCCAGATAAACAACATACAAGTGTTATCACTGCAATCATGCCGTTGATAAAAAAAGGCGCTGTATTATCTTACTCTCACGGTTTCAATATCGTTGAAGAAGGTATGCAGATCCGTAAAGATATTACCGTTATCATGGTAGCGCCTAAATGTCCGGGTTCTGAAGTTCGTGCTGAATACGTACGTGGCTTTGGCGTTCCAACATTGATCGCGGTGCATCCTGAAAATGATCCTGAACAAAAAGGCTGGATGTGGGCTAAAGCTTACGCGGCTGGTACAGGTGGTCACAGAGCTGGTGTACTTAAATCTTCTTTTGTTGCTGAAGTTAAATCTGATCTGATGGGTGAGCAAACTATTCTTTGTGGTTTGTTACAAACAGGTTCTATCCTTTGCTTTAACAAAATGGTAGAGAAACAAATTGATAAAGGTTATGCTTCTAAATTAATTCAATACGGTTGGGAAGTTATTACCGAAGCGTTAAAGCAAGGTGGTATCACTGCAATGTTGGATAGATTATCTAACCCTGCAAAAATCAAAGCTTTTGAATTAGCAGAAGAATTGAAAGTGATCATGCGTCCGTTGTTCCAAAAACACCAGGATGATATCATGAGCGGTGAATTCTCTAAAACAATGATGGCTGACTGGGCGAATGATGATAAAAACTTATTAAAATGGAGAGCTGAAACAGGCGAAACTGCTTTCGAAAAAACTCCGGCTGGTGACGTTAAAATTTCTGAACAGGAATTTTTCGATAACGGTTTATTAATGGTGGCTATGGTTAGAGCTGGTGTTGAATTAGCTTTCGAAACTATGGTTGATGCAGGTATCAAAGCTGAATCTGCTTACTACGAATCATTACATGAAACACCGTTGATCGCTAACACGATCGCTCGTAAAAAATTATTCGAAATGAACCGCGTTATTTCTGATACAGCAGAATACGGTTGTTATTTATTTAATCACGCATGTGTTCCTTTATTAGCTGAATTTATGAAGACAGTTGATACGGATATCATCGGTAAAAATTACAACGCAGGAAAAGATAACGGTGTAAATAATAGAGAGATCATCATCGTAAATGAAAAATTGCGTGGTCACCAAATTGAACAAGTTGGTGCTGTACTAAGAAAAGCAATGACTGACATGAAATCTATCAGCACAGTAGCATAAAATAAGAATGGACACAATAACACATACAACACAAGCGTTGGATTTTAAAGCGGCATCAATACGATTGAAAAACGTGGTGAACAGAACACCATTAGAATTCAACCAAAGTTTGTCTAGAAAATACCAATGTAATGTGTATTTAAAAAGAGAAGACCTTCAGGTGGTACGCTCGTATAAATTACGTGGCGCTTATAACCTGATGAGTAGTCTGCCGCAGGATCAATTGCAACGTGGTGTTGTATGTGCAAGTGCCGGTAATCATGCACAAGGTTTTGCTTACAGCTGTAAAAAATTAAATGCAAATGGCGTAGTATTTATGCCTGTTATTACACCTAATCAAAAAATAACACAGACCAAAATGTTCGGTGAGCAATTCATCGAAATAAAATTAGTAGGTGATACTTTTGATGACTGTGCAATCGCTGCAAAACAATACACAGCTGAACATAGCATGACCTTCATCCATCCTTTTGATGATTACAAGATCATCGAAGGACAAGGAACTGTTGGTGTTGAAATTTTGGAAGATCAATCACAAATAGATTATTTATTTGTACCGATCGGTGGCGGAGGTTTGGCTGCAGGCGTTGGATCTTATTTCAAAACATTCTCACCACAAACAAAGATAATTGGTGCTGAGCCGGAAGGTGCTCCATCAATGCTGGCTGCATTCAAAGCTGGCCATCCTGTCACATTAGAAACCGTCGACCGTTTTGTTGATGGTGCTTCTGTAAAAAGAGTAGGTGAACTAACGTATGCTATCTGCAAAGATGTATTAAGCGAAGTTCGTTTGGTTGCGGAAGGAAAGGTCTGCACTACCATTTTAAAATTGTATAATGAAGATGCGATCGTTGCGGAACCTGCAGGCGCTTTGTCAATTGCGGCGTTGAACGATTATGCAGATCAGATAAAAGGTAAAAATGTAGTATGCGTTTTAAGTGGCGGTAATAACGACATTGACAGAATGCAGGAAATAAAAGAAAGGTCTTTACAATACGAAGGCTTGAAACATTATTTTTTAATTCGCTTTGCTCAACGCCCGGGAGCTTTAAAAGAATTTGTGAATCATGTACTCGGACCGAACGATGATATCACACGTTTTGAATACATGCAAAAGCATAATAAAGAAACAGGGCCTGCATTAGTAGGTATCGAATTAAAATCAAAAGAAGATTATGAGGTCTTGCTTCAAAATCTAAATAAATATCAAATTAATTATACAGCGCTTAGTCAAAACGACAACGTATTTGGATACCTGGTATAGTGTGGAATTTTTTCTACGGCTATTGGATTCTTGGCAATTTTTAAATAAATTTGCTTGATTGTCTTTTTTACTACGGTTGCTGCTAAACGAATAATTTTTTCATCATTATTGATAATTAATAATTATGGTTAGTAATAGTAACACCGGTTTGTATTCCTCCGACTTTGAACATGATTCTTGTGGTATTGGGTTTGTAGCTCATATCAAGGGGAATAAGTCGCACCAGAACATTTCTGATGCGTTAACTATCCTGGAAAACATGGAGCACCGCGGTGCATGTGGTTGTGAGAAGAACTCTGGTGATGGTGCTGGTATTTTTATTCAAATTCCACACGAATTTTTCTTTGATGAAGGTGTAAAGCTAGGCTTTCATTTACCGGAATGCGGTAAGTACGGCGTAGGTGCTATCTTCTTCCCAAAAGATGCACAGTTAATAGCTGAGTGTAAAGAGATTTTTGGCAGAACTGCTGAAAAATTGGGTATCGATGTATTGGGTTACCGCGTTGTGCCTGTAAATAAAACAGGTATTGGCAATACAGCTTTATCTGTTGAACCAGTTATGGAGCACGTATTTGTTGCTTGCCCGGATAATATGTCTCCTGAAATTTTTGAACGCAAGTTATTTGTACTTCGTAACGCAGCGAGCCATATCATTACTAATACTACTAAAAAAGATGAGATAGGTTTTTATATCGCTTCTTTATCACATAAAACATTGGTTTACAAAGGCCAGTTAATGAGTACGCAAGTGCGTGGTTATTTTTCTGATCTAACTAATAAAAGAGTTGTTTCTGCATTCGGTTTAGTGCATTCTCGTTTTGCTACCAATACTTTCCCTTCATGGAAATTAGCGCAGCCATTCCGTTACATCGCACACAATGGTGAGATCAACACTTTACAAGGAAACTTAAACTGGTTAAAAGCCGGCGAAAAAGGTTTTACTTCTCCTTACTTCCCTAAAGAAGAAATGGAAATGTTATTGCCGATCATATCGGGGAAACAATCCGATTCTGCTTGTTTGGATAATACTGTTGAATTATTAACTATGACAGGCCGTTCATTACCACATGTAATGATGATGTTGATTCCTGAGGCTTGGGATGGTGATGATAAAATGGATCCTGTTAAAAAAGCATTCTACGAATACCACGCTTCTATCATGGAACCTTGGGATGGTCCTGCTTCTATTTCTTTCACTGATGGTAATATCATCGGTGCAACTTTAGATAGAAACGGTTTACGTCCTTCAAGATATTGTGTTACTAAAGATGACCGTGTTATCATGGCTTCTGAAAGTGGCGCCCTTCCTATCGATCCTGCTATCATCAAAGAAAATGGCCGTTTACAACCGGGCAAAATGTTTGTGGTAGATATGGAACAAGGTAGAATCATCAGCGATGATGAATTGAAAAAAACTATTTGCTCGCAACAACCTTACGGCGACTGGTTAAATAAATACAAGATCCGTTTAGAAGAATTACCTGAACCGCGTATCATGTTCACGCATTTGGAACACGATCAGATATTCAAATATCAAAAAGCTTTCGGTTATTCAACTGAAGATCTGGATACATTGATCGCACCAATGGCATTGGAAGGTAAAGAACCAATTGGTTCAATGGGTACAGATGTTCCACTAGCAATTTTGAGCGATCAGCCACAACATTTAAGTTCTTATTTTAAACAATTGTTTGCGCAGGTAACCAACCCTCCTATCGATCCTATTCGTGAAAGATTGGTGATGTCTTTGGCAACCTTCATGGGCAACAATGCTAATATATTATTAGAAGATCCTTTAAGCTGTCATACAGTAGCTTTAAAACATCCTGTATTATCTAACTACGAGTTAGAAAAGATCAGAAGTATTGATACCGGTGTATTCCAGGCCAAGACTTTACAGATGTATTACAGAGCTGATGGCAACCCTGATTCTCTTAAAAAAGGATTAGAAAGAATTTGTCGTTATGCAGTAGATGCTGTTGAAGATGGATTCAAAGTGATCGTATTAACAGATAGAGCGATCGATTCTGAACATGCTCCTATCCCGTCTTTATTAGCTACTGCAGCTATTCACCATCACCTTATTCGTAAGGGTGTTCGTGGACACGTTGGTATTTTAGTTGAAGCCGGTGACGTTTGGGAAGTACATCACTTCGCATGTTTATTAGGTTTCGGTGCAACAGCTATCAATCCTTATTTAGCGTTATCTACTATCCGTGATATGAAACTGACAGGCAGAATGCAAACTGACCTTGATGTTGATTATCTTAAAAAGAATTACATCAAAGCTGTTAATGATGGCTTGTTGAAAGTGTTCTCTAAAATGGGTATCTCTACTTTACAATCATACCAGGGTGCGCAGATATTTGAGATCATCGGTTTAAATAAAACCGTGGTAGATAAATATTTCACCGGAGCTGTTTCTCGTATTGAAGGAATGGGTCTTGATGAAATTGCAAAAGAAAATTTAGCGAAGCATAGTTTTGCATTCAGCAAAAAAGATATTCCTGTTGATCGTTTACCTGTTGGTGGATTGTATCAGTGGAAACGTAAAGGTGAAGCGCATTTGTTTAACCCGCAAACGATCCATTTATTACAATACTCAACAAGACTGAACGATTATCCAACGTTTAAAAAATATTCTAAACTGGTAAACGAACAAGGCGAAAAAGCAATGACGCTAAGAAGCTTGTTCCAGTTTAAGCATGACCGCAAACCAATTTCAATTGATGAAGTTGAACCGGCAGAAAATATCTACAAACGTTTTGCTACAGGAGCAATGAGCTTTGGTTCTATCTCTCATGAAGCACATAGCACATTGGCTGTTGCAATGAACCGCTTAGGTGGTAAGAGCAATACCGGTGAAGGTGGTGAAGATGAAATGCGTTTTGAAAGAATGACTAACGGCGATTCAATGCGTAGTTCTATCAAACAAGTTGCTTCTGCAAGATTTGGTGTAACAAGTTACTACCTGACTGAAGCAGACGAAATTCAAATCAAAATGGCACAAGGTGCTAAACCGGGTGAAGGTGGGCAGTTGCCTGGTCATAAAGTTGATGACTGGATAGGAAAAACAAGACATGCTACACCGGGTGTAGGCTTGATCTCTCCTCCTCCGCATCATGATATTTATTCAATTGAAGATTTAGCTCAGTTAATATTTGATTTAAAGAATGCTAACCGCGCTGCAAGAATCAACGTTAAGTTGGTTTCTAAAGCAGGTGTTGGTACGATCGCCGCAGGTGTTGCAAAAGCGAAAGCTGATGTGGTATTGGTTGCAGGTTTTGATGGTGGTACCGGTGCATCTCCTATCAGTTCAATCAAACACGCTGGTTTACCTTGGGAACTTGGTTTAGCTGAAGCACAACAGACCTTAGTAAAAAATGGTTTACGTAGCCGTGTTGTTTTACAAACAGATGGTCAGTTAAAAACAGGTCGTGATATCGCGATAGCAACTTTATTAGGTGCTGAAGAATGGGGCGTTGCAACAGCTGCATTAGTTGTTGAAGGTTGTATCATGATGCGCAAATGTCATTTAAATACTTGTCCGGTTGGTGTTGCTACACAAGATCCTGAATTGCGCGCACGTTTCTCCGGTAATCCTGATCATGTTGTGAATTTGTTCAAATTCTTAACAGAAGAATTAAGAGAGATCATGGCTGAACTAGGTTTCAAAACGATCAACGAAATGGTTGGACAAGCTGATCTGTTAGAAAAAAGAGAGAACATCACACATTGGAAATATAAAAATTTAGATCTTTCTCCGGTATTATTCAAAGATCCTGCTGAACCTACTTGTGCTCTTTATAATACTGAGTTACAGGATCATGAAATGGAAAAAGTGTTAGACTGGAAATTCCTTGCTGCCGCAAAACCTGCGTTAGATAAACAAGAGAAAGTAACAGCTTCATTTGATGTGATTAATTTAGATAGAACGATCGGTACTATTTTATCGAACGAAATATCTAAAAAATATAAATCAAAAGGTTTACCTGATGATACGATCCATTTCAAATTAAAAGGTACAGCCGGTCAAAGTTTTGGCGCATTCAACACAACAGGTGTTACGCTCGAATTAGAAGGTGATGCAAATGATTATTTTGGTAAAGGCTTAAGCGGTGCTAAATTAATTGTATACCCATCTCACAAATCAACTTTTGTTCCTGAAGATAATATCATCATCGGTAACGTAGCATTCTATGGAGCTACCGCAGGTGAATCATACATCAGAGGTAAAGCCGGCGAACGTTTTGCCGTACGTAACTCAGGAGCTACCGCAGTTGTAGAAGGCGTGGGTGATCACGGTTGCGAATACATGACTGGTGGTAAGGTAGTAATATTGGGTACAACAGGCAGAAACTTCGCAGCAGGTATGAGTGGTGGTATTGCTTACATCTACGACACCAAAGGAAACTTTGAAACTTTATGTAACAAAGAAATGGTTGATCTTGATCCTATTGGAGATGATGATAAAAATGAATTGCATGGCTTGATCAGCAATCATTACAATTTCACCAAGAGTACTGTTGCGAAATTTGTGTTAGATGATTTCGAAAATCAGCTAAAGAATTTCATCAAAGTATTCCCTAAGGATTACAAGAAAGTTTTACAAAATAAAAAAGCTGCAGCAAGCGTAAGTAAATAATTATTATCGCTTATTGCAACTGAATAGCATTACGAACAACTAAGAACTTAAAAAAGAATAAAGATGGGTAAACCAACAGGCTTTTTAGAATTCACAAGAGAGTTACCAAGCAAGCGTCCGGTGGAAGAGAGACGTAATGATTACGGCGAATTCGTAAATCGTTTTACTGACGAAAAATTAAACCAGCAATCTGCAAGATGCATGGATTGTGGTGTTCCTTTTTGTCATAGTGGTTGCCCGCTAGGGAATGTTATTCCAGAATTCAACGATGCTGTTTACCGCAAGAGCTGGAAAGAAGCATACGAGATCTTAGATTCAACTAATAATTTCCCCGAGTTTACCGGGAGAATCTGTCCTGCACCTTGTGAATCTGCTTGTGTATTGGGTATTAATCAGCCAGCTATTACAATCGAAGAAATTGAAAGGCATATTATTGAAATAGCTTTTGATAAAGGTTTTGTTCAACCAAGAAAACCGGCTATCCGTACCGGTAAAAAAGTAGCGGTGATCGGTTCTGGTCCTGCTGGTTTAGCTGCAGCAACTCAATTGAATTATGCAGGCCATTTGGTGACTGTATTCGAAAGAGATGATGCACCGGGTGGTTTATTACGCTACGGTATCCCTGATTTCAAATTAGAAAAATGGGTAATTGACAGAAGAGTAAAATTAATGGAAGAAGAAGGCATTACTTTCAAATGCAACGCTAACGTAGGCGTTAATGTTAATATCAGCGATATCTCCCGCGAATTTCACGCGATCGTTCTAACAGGTGGTTCAACTATCCCGAGAAACTTAAACATCCCTGGCAGAGACCTTAAGGGTGTTTATTTTGCAATGGAATTCTTAAAACAACAAAATAAAAGAGTAGCTAACAGGCCGGTTGAAGGCGAAGATATTTTAGCTACCGGTAAAAATGTAGTAGTAATTGGTGGTGGTGATACAGGTAGTGACTGCGTTGGTACATCTAATCGCCATAAAGCTGCAACAATTACACAATTTGAATTACTACCTAAGCCTCCGGCAGAACGTATCATGCAAATGCCTTGGCCTACTTACCCGATGTTATTAAAAACAACATCCTCTCACGAAGAAGGTGTTGAACGTAGCTGGGCTGTTGCCACAAAAGAATTTATTGGCGACGGTAATGGTAATTTAAAAGCGATCAAACTGGTTGACCTTGAATGGACAATGGTTGATGGTAAAGCTGCTAAATTTGAAGAAGTAAAAGGTTCTGAAAGAGATATTCCTTGCGAACTGGCTTTCCTTGCAATGGGCTTCTTACATCCTCAGCATCAAGGTTTAGTTGAACAACTGGAAATAGAATTAGACGAACGCGGAAACGTGAGAGCACCTGAAAAAAGCTATCAGACAAGTATCCCTAAAGTATTTGCAGCGGGTGATATGCGCCGCGGACAATCATTGGTTGTTTGGGCAATTAAAGAAGGACGTGATTGCGCTCAGAAAGTAGATGAATTCTTAGTTGGTAAATCAACATTAGAAACGGCTGATGGCAATGCGATCGCTCGTTACCTTGTTTAATCGAGATATAATTTTTAAATAAAAAATCCTGTCGAAAATTGACAGGATTTTTTATTTCCCATTCATTTGTAATAATCCCTCATTCCTTATCTTTAATAAATAATACAATTGCTTAACGAGGCTTAAAACATTATAAATATGAAAAGAATACTATCTTCTTTATTAATTATTACTGCATTAACTACTATTAACCACACTACTGCTTTCGCGCAAACACTTACAAAAGAACAGAAAAAAGAAAAAGCTAAAGCGGATAAGGAAGCTGCCGAAGAAAAGGCAAAGGCCGACAAAGAAGCTGCTAAAAAAGCTGCTGAAGCTAAAGAAAAAGCGGATAAACAAGCCGCTGAAGATGCTAAAGAGCAGGCTAAAAAACAAGCGAAAATAGATCAGCAAAAAGCAGAAGACAAAGCCAAAGCAGATAAAAAAGCACAGGAACAAGCTGCCAAGGATAAAGAAAAAGCAGACAAAAAAGCTGCAGAAGACAAACAGGAAGCTGATGCTAAAGCTGCCAAAGAGAAAGCTAAGCAACAAAAAGAAATTGACGAAGAAACCGCAAAAAGACAAAAGAAAATAGCTGAGGATCAAGCTGAACAAAAAGCCAGATTAGACAAAAAGAATCAGGAGGAAGCATTGGAAAGACAAAAAAAGAATGCCAGAGAATTAGCAGAACAACAACAAAAGCTAGATAAAGAAACAAAAGAAAAAGCCGAAAAAGCACAGGAAGAAGTAGATAAAAAAGCGGCTAAAGCAAAACAGGATGCTGCTGATAAAGTGGCCAAAGATCAAGCTAAAAAAGATGCAGAAGCGGCAAAAGTAGCAGCAGACAAAAAAGCCAAAGATGACGCAGCTGCAGCAGCTGAAAAAACAAGACGAGATGCCAATCAAGGTTTGAAAGAAGCTGATCAGAAAACCCCGGTGACGGCTACTCCAACTCCGGCTCCTACACAAGAGGTTACTCCTCCCCCGGCTCCAGAAGTTGCTCCACCACCTCCGCCTGCACCCGCACCGGAAGTACCTGCACCACCACCTCCTGATGTAAAACAATAGCCAGCTTTAATTAAAATATTCTTTAAAAGTGAAAAGTCCTCCATAAAAATGGGGGACTTTTTTCTACCATATACATAACTAATTAATTATCAAATTGTTAGAACAAAACAAAAAATGTTATTTTTTTCGAAATAGTTATTATTCTACTGTTCTTAATAATATATCTCTATATATTTGCACCCCGTTCAAAACTGTTACGTGTTGAGGTACGGTTTATTGGTTATCCAATAAATGATTTGCTTGTTAAAAAATACATTTTTTTAGATATTAAACTGTCGTTTCGGACGTTATATATACAGAGTCGGATCGATTGTTTCTTCACCTATATGTAGCATATGAAAAAGTTTACTTTAAAGAAAAGTCATCTTTCCTTTTCATCATTCTTCTTGGTTGCATTAAGCATGCCATTTGTTTTTGCTAAGTCAAAACCAATGGGTAATACGGTAGTTATTAGCTCTCCGGTAGTTAAAAGCACCAACATGGCGTCATTGGCGGAGTTGAAAAGGAACAGCATCTACGACAGCCTTAAATTAGGCTCATTAGGCCTGGCTAAAGAGGCATTTGATTATGCTTTAAAAGGCCTTGATATCATGAAAGCCGTAGGCAAGGTCGAAAATTACAACGTGATCTCTATCGTTGATTTCAGTAAAGCATCTTCACAAAAGAGACTATTTGTATTAGACCTGAAGAACTACAAGGTTCTTTTTAATACCTATGTGGCACATGGCTCTAATTCAGGTAAAGAATATGCCCAAAACTTCTCTAACGATCCTTCAAGCAACAAAAGCAGCTTAGGCTTTTATGAAACCTTGGGTACTTATAACGGAGAACATGGTTATTCATTAAAATTACAAGGATTGGAAAAAGGCATCAATGATAATGCAAACATGCGCAATATTGTAATGCATGGTGCCGATTATGTAGGTGCCAACATCGTTCGTGAACACGGGTATATCGGCCGTAGCTGGGGTTGTCCTGCTATCCCTCCTGCATTACAGGTACCAATTATTCAAAAGATAAAAAACGGCACTTGTCTGTTTATCTACAGTCCTGATAAGAATTACCTTGACCATTCAGCAATACTGAAACAGGCTGCCATGCCGGTAATGTAGAGGAACTAATAATAAAAGCTTTTAATTAAGATAATTAAATCCTCCACTTACGGAGGATTTTTTGTTTTACCATTTGATTGCATAACAATAACTTCGCACAAATTTCAAGCAGATAATGAGTTTAAGAAAACAATTACAAGGTACAGGTGTAGCAATGGTAACACCATTCAAAGCTAATGAGGATATTGATTTTAATGCCTTAGGTAAGTTAATAGATTTTACCATCGGTAACGACGTTGAATACATCGTTACTTTAGGAACCACCGGAGAAACCCCTACTCTTTCAAAAGAAGAAAAGTTTGATATCATCAATTTCACTTTCGAAAAGGTAAATAATCGTGTGCCTGTAGTAGTTGGTATTGGTGGAAACAATACAAAAGAAGTTATAAAAGATCTGGAAACATATCCGCTTGCTAAAGCTGCGGCTGTTTTAAGTGCAAGCCCTTATTACAATAAACCTTCGCAGGAAGGAATTTTTCAGCATTATAAAGCATTGGCAGCGGCATCTCCTAAACCAATCATTTTGTATAATGTTCCTGGCAGGACCGGTCGTAATATGGATGCTACTACAACCATCAGGTTAGCAAACGAAGTAGCTAATATTGGCGGTATCAAAGAAGCAAGCAATAGTATCCCTCAGTGTATGCAGATTTTGCGCGATAGGCCTTCTGACTTTTTAGTAGTTAGTGGAGATGATGATTTGGTAATGCCTGAACTAGCCTGTGGAATTGATGGTGTGATAAGCGTTGCAGCAAACTGCTTTCCAAAAGAATTTGGAGATATGGTAAGATTAGGATTGAAACAGGATTTTGTTGCAGCAAAAAAAATAAACGACACACTGGTAGAAGTATACAATTTATTATTTACCGAAAATAATCCTGCTGGTGTAAAAGCATTTTTACATGAATTAGGTTTGGTGGAAAATGTATTGCGCCTGCCAATGGTTCCTTTAAGCAAAGGCGTACATCAGCAAATAAAAAACTATATGCAAAATAGGTAGCTGACAGGTAGCAGTTTTAATGTGGTATCATTTTCAGTCATCTAACCGGTCATCCCTACCCAAATGAAAGAAATATATGCCCAGCTAAAATATTATTGGCTTCACCAGGTTAAATGGCCCTATATCATAAGCCTATGGGCATTTTTAGCTATTGCCATATATTTCAATTACCAGTATGATTTTGAAAATTCGATCTTACGTGTACGTATGCACACTCCAAGCTATCCTGTTTTAGTAGCTGCTTATTACCTTATTCCTTACCTCTACGCTTTTATAATGTATGCCGTGTTTTACAATAGCTGGCATATTTTTAAACAGAAAGAATTCTGGATACCTGTATTGGTAGGCATTGCGGCATTAACCCTAAATGAGGTCTTTTACTGGCATTATCAGTGGATCGAAAATAATATTACTGTTCATGAAGACATGCAGTTCACAGCTAATTGCATGGCCTATTTTGTTGGTGCATTTTTATATTGTTTACCGCCATTTATTTATTGGTTGTATTACGATAAAAAAACGACGGGGTTATATGGTTTTAGCACAAAGCGGTTCAAGGTAAAACCTTATGTGATTATGTTAGGGTGCATGCTGCCTTTATTAATTGCCGCTTCTTTTACAGATGGATTTAAGAGCTGTTATCCATTCTATACTGAGACTGGCTTTAGCGCCGTAAACGGCTTGCCGCAATGGGTAAGCGTGGCCTTATTTGAATTTTGTTACGGACTAAATTTTGTAGCCGTTGAATTTGTTTTCAGAGGATTTATGGTAATGGCGCTCATAGAAGTAATGGGGGCAGATAGTATTTTACCAATGGCAACACTGTATTGCGTATATCATTTTGGGAAACCTGCAGGAGAATGTATTGGGGCTTTTTTTGGTGCTACTATTTTAGGGGTGATCGCTTATAATTCAAGATCTATTTATGGCGGTATAATGATCCATATCGGCATCGCCTTTATGATGGAGCTGTTGGCTTTTTTACAGAAGTGTAATTTTTAGCAGCCTTTTATATTCTATAACAAACGCCTTGTATCGCTAATTCTGTATTGTCAAAAACTTCCGACGCTTCTTTATGAAATTCTTCCAGGGTTTCATATTTAGAAGAAAAATGCCCGATCAATAATCTTTTTGCTTCTGCTCTTTTAGCGATCTCGGCTGCCTGCACGGTGGTGCTGTGAAACCTTTCGCCTGCTATCTTCTCTAAATTTTTAAGGTAGGTCGTTTCGTGGTATACCAGGTCTACTCCTTTTATTTTATCGATGATCGTTTCGTCAAATTTTGTATCGGCACAATAGGCGTAGCTTTTAGCCGGCTTACCGGGTAATGTTACTTCTTCGTTCGATATGATAGTTCCTTTTTTAGTAGTATAATTTTCTCCCGCCTGCAACTTGTCATAAAAGCTAGCAGGTATCTCGTAAGCTCTTGCCCTTTCAATATCAATTTTTCTTGGTAGTTTTTTTTCTCTGAATAAAAAACCCCAGCATTCGATTTTATGTTGCACAGCAAAACAATGTACGGTTACTTTTTTATCATCTACAATCAAACCTTCTGTGGTAAGGTCATGAAAGAAAAGCCTGAAAGATAATTGCCCGTGAACAACCTCCAATTGTATATTAATAATATTCTGTAAAGGAGCAGGTGCGTATATATGCAAATCTTGCGTCCTTCCTAAAAGGCTCAGGCTATTCAATAATCCTATCAAACCAAAATAATGATCGCCATGTAAATGAGAGATAAAAACATGTGTGATCTTACTACGGCGAATCTTATACTTAGCCATCTGCATTTGCGTTCCTTCACCACAATCAATTAAATAACTGGTATCAAATGTTTGCAGAATTTGAGCAGTTGGATTTCTGTCAAAGGCAGGTATGGCAGAGTTGTTTCCGAGTATCGTAAGTGCCAGCAATTAATGAAGAATTAAGAATGATGAATTAGGAATGTAAAAACGAGTTGAATTATATTGTAATATACTAAGCATTAGAAAGAATTCTTAGTTCTTAATTCCTAATTCTTAATTTTTTATTCGCTGTCATTAAAAAGCTCCCGCTCAATCTCTTCCATTTGTAATATATCCCATGCCTCGCTTTCTGTCGGCGTGATATTCATAATATCCAGTAACTCTTCTTTCTCTAATAATTCTTCAACTTTGCTCGTTAATTCGCAGATAACAAAAGACTTATCCTGTTCATAAAAATGCTGTTGCAACTCAGCCAGTTTATCAGCACCTTCCTTATCAATACTTTGAACATCAGTCATTTTTAAAATAATATGCGGTATGTCTTTTTGCAGGTAAGGAAGTAACAAATTACTTAATTCCTCTGTCATATTAGCAGAAAGCATAGCCTCTTGTGGCTTAATAACAGTAAATTTCTCTTTGGTATCTATTTTGACATTCATGTAATATAGGTTTGAAGTTAGAACCGATGTTCTTTGTAAAAGTAAAGGAAAATTTGAATTCGTTGTTTAGAGATTGTGGAAGTTTTTCAGCAGTGAATTTTATAATATTATTCGTAATTTTAGTAAAGAAGCTGCAGTCACAAATGCTTCGAAATCTTTATAATAACAAGTACATTTTTAACTTTTGAACATATGAACATTCGCAGAGAGCCACAAACTTTATCTTCGAAATAATCGTTATTATTGTACAAGCTAAACTCAAATAACATGGACAACAATTTTTCAGCACAAGTAAAAGAAATTATTTCTTACAGTAGGGAAGAAGCTTTGAGATTGGGCAATGATTTTATTGGCACGGAACATTTAGTGCTGGGATTGATTCGCGATGAAGAAAACACCGCCATCAAAATATTAAAATCTTTAAACATTGATCTGCAAGAGCTACGTAAAGAAATTGAAGTGGCCGTAAAAGATAAGACAGGAAAAAATATTGCGAACATTAATTCGCTACCGCTTACAAAGCAGGCTGAGAAAGTAATACGCATTACTGTTCTTGAAGCTAAAGCAAGTAAAAGTGCTGTAGTGGAAAGTGAGCATTTAATGCTTTCTATCTTAAAAAATAAAGAAAATATTGCAACACAAATTTTAAATCAATTCGATGTGGATTACGATGTATTCAAAAATGAATTGGGCTTTGTAACAAGCACCCCTCCTGCTGCAGAATTTTCTGAAGAAAATGAAGATGATTTTGACGAGGAAAGAAAACAATATGGCCAGCAACAAAAAGCACAACGTGGTGGTGCAAACGCTCCAAAAACTAAGACTCCGGTTTTAGATAATTTTGGTAGAGATATTACTCGTTTAGCAGAAAGCGGTTCTTTAGATCCGATCGTTGGCAGAGAAGTTGAAATTGAAAGAGTTTCTCAAATTTTGAGTCGCCGTAAAAAGAACAACCCAATTTTAATTGGTGAACCTGGTGTGGGTAAAACTGCTATCGTTGAAGGTTTGGCATTAAGAATTGTTCAACGTAAAGTGAGCAGGGTTTTATTCGATAAAAGAGTTGTATCGTTAGATCTTGCGGCATTGGTTGCCGGTACTAAATACCGTGGCCAGTTTGAAGAAAGAATGAAAGCAATCATGAATGAACTGGAAAAGAACAGAGATGTAATTCTATTCATTGATGAGATACATACTATTGTTGGTGCAGGTGGTGCCAGCGGATCATTGGATGCATCAAACATCTTTAAGCCGGCTTTGGCAAGAGGTGAATTGCAATGTATCGGTGCATCTACTTTAGATGAATACAGAATGCATATTGAAAAAGATGGTGCACTAGATCGTCGTTTCCAAAAAGTAATTGTAGATCAGCCTTCAGTAGAAGAAACAATACAGATCCTTACAAACATTAAAAGTAAATACGAAGACTATCATAATGTAACGTACAGCGCAGAAGCAATTGATGCTTGTGTAAAATTAAGCGAGCGTTATATGACTGATAAGTTGTTGCCAGACAAAGCCATTGATGTAATGGATGAAGTTGGTGCAAGAAAACATATTAAAAATATCAACGTTCCTAACGAAGTAATTGAGTTAGAAAAGAAGATAGATGAAATCAAGCTTGAGAAAAACAAGGTAGTAAAAAGCCAGCGTTTTGAAGAAGCTGCTTCGTTAAGAGATTCAGAAAAACGTTTACAGGAAGAGCTTGAAAAAGCTAAACACGATTGGGAAGAGGAAAGCAAAAACAAACGCTTTCCTATCGAAGAAGAAGATATCGCTGAAGTTATCAGCATGATGACTGGTATCCCTGTTAAACGTATGGTTCAGGAAGAAACAGAGAAATTACGTCGCATGGCGGATGATCTGAAAAATGCAGTAGTTGGTCAAAATGATGCGATACAAAAAGTAGTGAAAGCTATTCAGCGTAACCGTGTTGGATTAAAAGATCCTAAAAAGCCAATTGGTACATTTATATTCCTTGGTCCTACAGGTGTTGGTAAAACAGAGTTAGCTCGTTCTTTAGCCAGATATATGTTCGATAATGAAGATTCTTTAATTAGAATTGACATGAGCGAATACATGGAAAAATTCACTGTTAGCCGTTTAATTGGTGCGCCTCCGGGATATGTTGGGTACGAAGAAGGTGGACAGTTAACTGAAAGAGTTAGACGTAAACCGTACAGTGTTATCTTATTGGATGAAATTGAAAAAGCACATCCGGATATCTACAATATCTTATTACAAGTATTGGATGATGGCCAGTTAACAGATGGTTTAGGCAGAAAGATCGATTTCAAGAACACGCTTATTATCATGACATCAAACATTGGTGCCCGTCAGTTAAAAGACTTTGGTGATGGCGTTGGTTTCGCAACAGCAGCAAGAGCATTAAATGCTGATGAAAATAATAAAGCTGTAATTGAAAAAGCTTTGAAACGTACATTCAGTCCTGAATTCTTAAACAGAATTGACGATGTAATTATCTTTAATTCATTAGATAAAGAAAATATCTTCGAGATCATTGATATCTTAATGAAAGGCGTAATGAAACGTTTGGTGAACCTTGGTTTTGGTATGGAATTATCAGAAGAAGCGAAGAATTTTATTGCTGAAAAAGGATATGATTCTCAATTCGGTGCAAGACCATTACACAGAGCTATTCAGAAATATTTAGAAGATCCTTTAGCGGAAGAAATTCTAAATATGAATGTAAAAGCCGGTGATACTTTGATCGCTGATCTTGATAAAGAGAATGAAAAAATAAGATTCACTTTAAAAGACACTGAAAAAAAGAAAGGCACTAAATCGGCCGAAGCATAATACGCAGATCAAATAAATATAAAGCCCTCCAATTCATTTTGGAGGGCTTTTCTTTTTGAAGGATGAAATATTTAATTGATTTTTGCACTAATGAAAAATAGCATCATAACTATTGACGGGTATTCATCTTGCGGAAAGAGTACGCTGGCCAAACAACTGGCAAAAAAACTCGGTTATGCATACATCGACAGTGGCGCTATGTATCGGGCTATTACTTTATTTTTTCTTCGTCACCATATCGATTATACAGACCATAAGCAGGTAGCAAAAGCACTAACAGATATCACTATTGAATTTCATCCTAATGAAATGACGCATCAATCTGAGATATATTTAAACGAAGAAAATATTGAATACCTGATCAGAGATATGATCATTGCAGATAAAGTAAGTGAAGTTGCCGCTATCAAAGAAGTTAGGGATTTTGCAGTAGCGCAACAACGGTTAATGGGCAAGAAAAAAGGAATAGTGATGGATGGCCGTGATATTGGAACTACTGTGTTCCCTAATGCACAACTTAAAATTTTCATGACGGCAGATAGTGCTGTAAGAGTAGAGAGACGATTTAGAGAACTTTACCAAAAGAACCCCAACATAACTATCGAAGAGGTTAAAAATAACCTTGAAATGCGCGATTACATCGATTCTAACAGAGAGATCAGCCCTTTACGTAAAGCAGATGATGCGGTTGTTTTGGATAATACGAATCTCAGCATGGAACAGCAATTAAAATTTGCGGAAGATCTTTTAAAAGAAAAAGCCTGATTGTCATTTGGTAGCAGTTACAGCATCAAAGATCAATCTCTTCCTTTTCCAATCTATTTCTATTTCAGAACCTTCTGCCATAAAAACAGTATGCGGTTCAGCATTGTTTAAAAAACTAAACGCTTCGCCATATCCTAATGTGAAATCGCATTTAATTGCATGAGTAAGCACCTTATTTACATTCCAGCGTGGATGGTTTACTTTATATTCTTCTGTTCTACTGTCACTTACTTTGGTATACCCATAATAATGTTCGAAAATAAATTCTTCAAAGCTCCCTTGCACAATAGCTGTATTATCCAGTGAGCATTTTATAGCAATACTATTCCAGCTTTTATTTACTTCCCAATGGTACTCAATTAATTGATGTGTTTCATGAATGCAGGTATTGTTTTTTGTTGGAATAGCTATGTAATGTTCTTTATATAGTTTGTTCGCAACCCATGCGACTACCTTATAAGGAATTGTTTCATTTATACCCCCCCCCCTTTTTTATTTCATTACCATCCTGTCTTTTTACATAAAAACGCAAATTTATTTCCTCAAACGTGCCAAGCAATGGAATCGGTATTTTGAAAAGTTTTGTCTCCTTAAACATAAATCCTACCAGGCTTATATAAGCGTTACCCTCAAACAGATCCAATTCGCAACCTTTAGGAAGATATGGTTGTAATATATCAGAAGGGATAGCATAGTTAGCCATGATTATATTTTCCCAATTCGCCTTTAAGAAAGTTTTCATCATTGTCTTCAAAAATTAATCCCACTAAAAAAGCCTTCTGATAAAATCAGAAGGCTTTCAATAAGATATATTATGTACTATTTTTTCTTTTTATTCTGCTTACGCGTAGGGAATAAGTTCCCTTCTCTAAATCCTGGACCTTCCTGAGGACCTAAGAAAGTTTGAGCACAACGGAAACCAATAGCGCTTGAAGATTGATCTTCATCCATGAAACGACGAGCTCCAGGAGATAACCAGTAAGGCATATCGTTCCAGCTTCCACCTTTATAAACTCTTGATTTATCGCTGATCAAAGTAGTTACATAAGAATCGTAAGATGCAGTACTTGTAGAATCACCATCATGATAACCAAGTGCGTTATTGTGTTGGTAGTTACGACGATCTTTAGTTTCAGCATCAGATACCAATACTCTTTTCAAGTGACCGTCAGCAAGACTATCTCTTTCATATTCACCAGAACCATTTTTATACAACTTAGTAAAGTAGTTACCACGGAAATGATTAAAGTCATTTGCATCAGAAGGTGTTAATGGTCTGTATACATCAGCAACCCATTCGCTAACATTACCGCACATATTATATAAACCAAATGCATTAGGGAAGAAAGATTTAACATCAGCCGGGATAGGAGAACGGTCATTTAAACCACCTGCAATACCCATGTTATCACCGCTACCTCGTTTAAAGTTAGCTAAGAAAGCACCTTGCCAATCACCTCTTCTGTTATCACGTAAGCCGTTAGGGTTTGCGCTCCAAGAATATATTTGTTGATTTGATTCTAATTCTTCTCCACGTTTACCATTTTCAGATTTGCGAGGGCTAGGATTTTGTGCAACTAAACCGTATGCAGCATATTCCCATTCAGCTTCAGTTGGTAAACGATATCCCATGTTTAAGATACCATCTTCCATTCTAACAGTTTTTCTTACTTTACCGCTAACATCTTTAATATCAGATTTTTTAGGGGCAGCTTTACCTGTAATTAAATCAGGAGAAGCTAAATATGTATCTAATTGGAAAGAATTGTCAGCACCACCGCCTTTCATTTCTTTTTTAGTAAAATCTTTTTTAAGGTAACCTGCTTTTACCAATGCCAGTTCATTCACTCTATCTGTTCTCCAAAGACAGAAAGCACGAGCTTGCAACCAGCTAACACCTACTACAGGGTAGAAATTGTATGCAGGAAAACGGAAATAATATTCTACATAAGGCTCGTTGTAAGCTAACTCAGCTCTCCAGCAAAGACTATCAGGTAATGCTCTTTTCATAACAGCAGAATCTCCGCTGAATGTATTTTCTAACCAATAAGTATATTCACGATAATGAACATTTGCAACTTCGGTTTCGTCAATAAAGAATGAAGGGACAGTTACTCGTGTAGGGAGGTTATTCCAGTCACTCATAACATCTTCTTCTTTAGCGCCCATTAAAAAGGTACCACCTTCAACAAAAGTTAAGCCAGGACCAGCTTTCGGATATTTCATTTTAACAACATGGAAATTTCCCATGTTCTTATCATCATACTTCCAACCAGTTACTGATGATGTACCAGCAGACTTGTTGCTTGTACAAGCATTTAAAGAAATAGCTGCTACAACCAGAAGAAGTAAGCTTTTACCGGAGAACACATTTTGCATGAGCATATCGTTTTTTGCAAGTTAGTTAACTAAAAAATGACGTTGATTATTGTTTATAAAGAAAGAACGTGGCTGCGAATATAAATACTTTCTACAATATAGACCAACTTTCCCACAACTTATTTTTACTTTTTCTCTTTTTTTGTTAAAAACAGCCAAACAGCGAAAATGAGCCAGAAAGCATCTAAGTAAATTACACCAAATTTTTATTAATTATAATTATTAGTAAGTAACGTTTAGTATTCATATCTATAATATATATTTGAAGCTGTTATATTTTTTAGTTTTTTTAACTATTAGTTATAACTTCGCTCACTTCTTTATATTGCCTTTGAATTGCTTGTGTGATAATAAATAAGAAAAACTAAACTATCGTCTATAGAGTTGATATCTACCTAAAAAAGACCGGAAAGGCATGAAAAAAATAGCTTTAAGATTAACAGGCTTATTATTAGTGGTATGCGCAGCTAGCACTGTAAGCGCTCAAACAAAAAGTATTAACGTAGTTACCTCAGCAGTACCTTTTTTACGTATCTCCCCTGATGCACGTAGTGGAGGTATGGGTGATGCCGCTATAGCAACAACTGCTGACGCTAATGCCGTTTTCTGGAACAGAGCCAAATTGCCTTTTGCCACTGCACAAGGTGGAGTATCTCTTTCTTATACTCCCTGGTTTAAAGATCTGGGAATAAACGATGTGTTTCTTGCCTCTTTAGGTAGTTATTATCAAATAGATGAGAACCAAACAATATCCCTGGGATTCAGGTACTTTAGTTTAGGAAATATCCAGTTTACAGACGTTTCTGGAAATCTTTTGAATACATTTAATCCGAAAGAATATGGCCTTGATTTGGGTTATTCAAGAAAATTATCACCGAAGTCAGGATTGAGTGTTGCTTTAAGGTACATTAATTCGAACCTTGCTAATGGAACTTACGGGGGCCAAACCTATAAAGCAGCTTCAGCCGTAGCTGCTGATATCGCTTACTATCACCATGGCGTTAAAGATAATGGCGAAGGTTTTAACTGGGGTGTAGCTATCAGTAACCTTGGTTCTCCTATTAAGTACACTAATGATGCATCGCAGAAAGATTACCTGCCTGCTAACTTAGGCGTGGGTGGTTCTTACACACATGTTTTTGATGAAGACAGCAAAATATCTATCAATCTTGATCTGAATAAATTATTAGTGCCAGCTCCTCCTGTTGTAAACTATCCACTTAGCTCTTCGGATAGTTCTGCTCTTGCAGATTATCATTCTCAAAGTGTAGCTAGCAGTTGGTTCAAATCTTTCAGTGGGCCGAGTCAATTGAAACTAATTGACATTTCTACAGGGTTAGAATACTGGTATCAGAATCAATTTGCTTTCAGAGCAGGATACTTTTATGAAAATCCAGATAACGGGAATAGAAAATATTTCACTTTAGGTGCAGGTTTACGATACAATACTTTCGGACTTGATTTTTCTTACCTGATCCCTTCTGGTAATGGTGTTACAAGATTACCGTTATCAAATACTATACGTTTCAGCTTAGGTGTTGATTTCGGTAATAACAGCAGCGTTGATGATAAAACACCTGAACAATAATTCAGTTTGTACTAAAATACATTTAAAAAAAGCGTTGCAATATATACTGTGACGCTTTTTTGTTTTTATATTGCCAGCCTAATCACTTTTGGAACACTTTCAAACGTTTGAAACCATAAAAAATATCATTTAATTTATCATAATGAACTTAAGAATTGGATTTGGTATTGATTTTCACCAGTTAGTTGAGGATCGCGAATTTTGGTTAGGTGGAGTTAAAATACCTCATCACAAAGGAGCACTAGGACATAGTGACGCCGATGTATTATTACATGCTATATGTGACGCTATTTTAGGAGCCGCTTGCCTGGGTGATATTGGCGTTCATTTTCCGGATACAGATAATTCTTTCAAAAACATTGATAGCAAGATCTTGTTAGAAAAAAGCTTTTCTCTAATCAAAAAAGAAGGATACAGTATTGTAAATATTGATAGCACGCTTTGTTTACAAGCGCCAAAAATAAAAGACTACGTTCCTCAAATGCAGCAAGCTATAGCTAATGTTCTCGCTTTAGAAATAACAGATGTATCTATCAAAGCAACCACAACAGAAAAAATGGGATTTGTTGGTAGAGAAGAAGGGCTTGTTGCTTATGCTACAGTACTTTTGCAAAAAAAATAAACAGTTTTCAATAACTACTAACTATACATTCATCAATACTTTGCGCACATGCAACCAATTACAGTAAATATTATTAATAAGTCTGACAATCCAGCTCCGCATTACGCTACCGTTGGCTCTGCAGGCATGGATCTTAGAGCAAATCTTACTGAAACTATTACTTTACAATCGCTTGAACGTACATTAATTCCTACGGGGTTATCTATTGAATTGCCTGAAGGTTACGAGGCTCAAGTTCGTCCAAGAAGTGGCCTGGCAATTAAACAAGGTTTAACCTGCCTGAATACGCCGGGAACCATTGATACAGATTACAGAGGTGAGATAAAAGTAATATTGATCAATCTTAGCAAAGAACCACAAACGATACAACACGGCGATCGTATTGCGCAAATGGTAATTGCAAAATTTGCAAAGGCTGATCTAATTGAGGTACAATCTTTGAATGATACACATCGCGGGGAAGGTGGTTTTGGCCATACAGGTAAAGTCTAGTTTTTAAGCGTTAATATTTAAAAAGCAACAATGATCAGAACTACAATAGGGACAGGAAAAATAGCAATACTCTTTTTTATAGCCATTATCTGTATAACAGTGATTAGCTGCCGATCTGCAAAAACATTGCATACTGCCATTGATAAAAAAGATATTCCAAAAAAACAATCGGCTGCAGATTCTATCCTGACCATACAAAATACAATGAGTGCGATCAATAGCAGGCACATTGATTTTAAAACTTTTTCAGGCAAAATAAAAGTTGATTATGAAGACAGTAAAGGTTCTCAACCAACCATTACTGCCTATGTTCGTATTTTAAAAGACAGTGAGATATGGGTTTCAATGTATGCGACTGTTTTTAACATCGAAGCATTCAGGATATTAATAACAAAAGACAGCGTTTTTGTGTTAGATAAATTGAATAAAGAAGCACATCTGCGTTCGTTTGATTACTTGCAGGAAACAACTGAAATCCCTTTTGATTTTAAAACGCTACAGGATCTTCTTATAGGTAACCCGATTTATTTTTCGCCACCTATAACTTCATATAAACAGTTAGATAATAAAATTTTGCTGGCAACTACTGGTAAAATTTTCAAACATTTATTGACACTCAATACCAGGGATACGTTGATACTACATAGTAAATTGGATGATGTGGACATCAATCGTAACAGAACAGCTGATATAACTTATGATAATTACGACAACAGGGATAATATTGATTTTGCTACCTACCGCGAAATAACCGTTTCAGAAAAAAACAAATTGGATGTTCGGCTTAATTTTAAACAATATGAGTTTAACAAAGATTTGTCTATCTCCTTTTCTATCCCACAAAATTACAAACGTAAATAAACGTTAATTATACACAATTTGTTAATTAATACAGCACTAATATACCCTTCGGTGCTGTATTTTTGCCATCTTGCAAACTAAGCCAATGATCAGGAATTTCTTTATTTTATTTTCCAGCCTTTTAATAAGTACTGTAGCTTTTTCACAAAAAGGAACTGAGCAACAGGAGCTGGAAAGGCAGCGCCAGCAACTCAAAAGCGAGATTGAGCAGACACAGCAACAACTTGATCAAAACAGACAATCAACTAAAGTAAGCAAAAGAGATCTTGCCACCATCAATGAAAATTTAAATAAGCAGGAACGCGTACTAAAAAATGTAAATAAAGAACTTTCGAACATTGATAATAATATCACTACCTCTCAAAGAGATGTAAGAAAAATGTCGTTCTTGTTAGATACGTTGAAACAAGAATATATCAACAGCATGATCTATTCTTACAAAAACAGAAGTAATGTAGATTTTTTAAATTTCATTCTTTCAGCTTCCAGTTTTAATGATGCGATCAAAAGAATTACTTATTTAAAAAATTACAGGAGCTATCGGGAATTACAGGGAGAAAATATCGTTAGAACACAGAAGTTGCTAAAAAGCCGTATTGATGAACTGGCATCAAATAAACAAAAGAAAAGCGCGGTACTGGAAACACAAAGTAAAGAGATCGATATTCTTGCTGATCAGCAAAAACAAAAAAACGAGATCGTACAAAAATTAAAGGCGCAAGGTTATCAGCTTAATAATGAAATAGCAGATAAGCAGAGGCAAATGAAGAAAGTTAGTAATGCTATTGCTGCAGCTATTAAGAAAGCACAGGATGAAGCACGAAAAGATGCTATCGCAAGAGCGGCTGCCGATAAAGAAAAAGCAAGAAAAGATGCTGAAGCTGCAAAAAAAGCTGCTGCTGCAAATCCAACAACAACACCTACTACTCCTGTTGTTGTTAAACCAGTTAAAGCTAAACCTGAGCCTGTAAAACAAGTCAGTGTTTTATTGAACTCTACCAATATAGCTACCAATACAAGCTTTGAGAAAAACCGCGGCTCGTTATCATGGCCGGTGGACAGAGGTTCTATTTTACTTCATTATGGAAATAATAAATTGCCAAGTGGTGTAGTTATAAATGTTTCCTGCGTTTCTATCGGATCAGAAGTTGGCACCCCGGTTAAAGTAATATTTGATGGTGTCGTGTCTGCAGTTAACCACGCTGATGATATCCAGATCGTAATTGTTCAGCATGGTAAATACTTTAGTACCTACAGCAACCTGGGCAGTGTGAACGTACATAAAGGAGAACAGGTAAAAACAGGACAGATCATTGGAAAGGTAGAACCTAACGATGATGGTGTTGGCGCAATTGATCTTTATATCAGTAATGAAACAAGCGATCTTAACCCTGAACAGTGGTTAAGAAGATAATTAATACTGGATCAGGCGATGATATAATTTTTCATACTGAGGAACAATATTCGCTATACTGAATTTTTGTGCCTGTGCTAAAGCATTTGCTTTAAACTGTTTGGTGGTAGCTTCATCCTTAAAAATGGCCAGCGCATTTTTACACATATCTTCTATATCTCCCACATTACTCATATAGCCTGAATAGCCATTGATATTTATTTCAGGCAATCCTCCTGCGTTAGTAGATATTACAGGAACTTCTGCAGCCATAGCTTCCAGCGCAGCTAATCCAAAACTTTCGTATTCGCTTGGCAAGATAAACAGGTCAGCAATAGGCAGGATATCTTCCATTTGCTCCTGCTTACCTAAAAATTTAATATTCTCCACGGCTGTACAATCACGACAAATAGATTCAGCGTAAGGCCTTTCAGGACCATCGCCTAATAACAATAATTTAGAAGGTAGTTTTTCGTTGATCAATAAAAAGGTTCTAATTACATCATCTACCCTTTTCACTTTTCTAAAATTAGAAGCGTGCACAATTATTTTTTCTCCGTTCGGCGCTATCAATTTTTTAAACGCGTCAACCGGCCTTCTGTTGAAACGCTTTACATCAACAAAGTTATGGATCACTTCTATCTCTTTTTCGATCACGAAGTTTTTGTACGTTTCATCTTTTAAATTCTGTGAAACTGCTGTTAGTATATCGCTTTCATTCATGGAGAATGTAACAACCGGACTGTACGTTTTATCTCTTCCAACTAATGTTATATCTGTACCATGCAATGTTGTAATTACAGGAATATACTTGCCTTGTTTTGCTAATATCTGTTTAGCCATATAAGCTGCTGAGGCATGCGGAATAGCATAATGCACATGTAATAATTGAATATTATGGTTCATTACAACATCTACCATGGCACTCGCTAAAGCTGTTTCGTATGGAGGAAAATCGAAAAGTGGATATTCAGGAACCCTTACTTCATGGTAAAATATATTGGTGTGGAAACCTCCCAATCTTACGGGTTGCTGATAAGTGATAAAATGAATATTATGGCCATTATCTGCTAAAGCTTTTCCTAATTCTGTTGCCAATACACCACTACCACCAAAAGTAGGGTAACACACAATGGCTATATTCATTTTTATATATTAAGAGATGACAATTAATTGATACTTATCGATGCAATTTACCTATTTCTTTTTTGATTTCAGAATACCAAACTGTTAATATAAAATTGGTAAGTTTGTAAAAACAAATACCCATGCGAAAAGCCGGAACCATCATCACCTTAGTAGTGCTCTTTTTATTGATAGGATTTTTCTATTACAGATTTTATTTCGTTTTTGGAGAAGGCGTTAAATCCGGACAGCTAAATTACCTTGTTAAAAAAGGTTATATATTCAAAACCTATGAAGGAAAATTGATCCAGCACGGATTTCGTTCTCAATCATTGGGGTCTGTTGAATCATACACATTTGAATTTTCTGTAGTAGATGAAGCTGTTGCGCAAAAATTAATGGCCAATAGCGGTAAAGAATTCGACCTGCATTATAAAGAATATGTAGGGGCTTTGCCATGGCGCGGTGTACGGCCAATTATTGTGGATAGCATTGTATCGATGAAAGATGGTACAGGTTATTAAAAAACTATACTGCTAATAATAAAAATATAACCGGCTTTTTGTGAAAGTCGGTTTTTTCTTTTTGCCAATTAGCGACTGTCTTGGTTTTTATAAATTCGTTTGGCGATGTCAATTCTGCTGCGATACAAATCTTTGTTGTAGGCTTGCAGGACTTTAGCAACACTTCTATCATCTGATTATTACGATATGGCGTTTCTATAAAGATCTGGGTACAATTTTTCTTTTGAGACTCAGCTTCTAATTCTTTGATAGTTTTCAGCCGTTCTCCCCCATCGATTGGTAAATAACCTACAAACTGAAATTGTTGTCCGTTCATCCCGCTGCCCATCAATGCTAATAAGATAGAACTAGGTCCAACCAAAGGCCTTACTACCGCATTCATTTGTTGCGCTACATCAATTAATATTTGCCCGGGATCCGCAACACCAGGACACCCAGCTTCACTGATGATCGCAATATTTTTACCTTCTGTTATTCTTTGTCTGAAAATATTTTTTTGTTCATCCTCCGCTTTATGGATCGTGTGCCATTCGTAATCATCGATCACCATTTCTTTATAAATAGTTTTAAAAAAACGCCTGGCGGTACGTTCATTTTCTGCAAAAATTACCTGACAATCTTTTATCGCATCAATAATATATAATGGAATCGTTTGCGTAGCCGCTTCATCCAAAACACAAGGAACTAAATAAACAATACTACTCATACAAATTAATTAAGATGGGATCCTGATAAAATTTCCTTTCTTATCATGTAAACTTAGGGTAGATGCTACTACAGCATAGCTTGGTGCCAGCACCCATCCTACTACTAAAAATAAATGCATCATATAAAAAACAACGCCGTTGCCAATAGCCAGGCCCTGGTGCCTGCTGATAAATGCAACACTTCTTGAAGGAGACATTTGTCTTCTTTCACAACTATAATCCAGCATAGAAAAACCGAGGTAATAACACTCTACAAAAAAAGCGAGTACTACGGTGGCTAATCCTATTACCGGAATAAACGAAACGATTAAAATACTTAAAGAATAAACAGTTTGCCAGGCCATATTACGAAATGCAATACTGATACCTCGCCACACATCTTTGCCGAATTCTTTAAAGTCGAAAGGGTATTCTTTGCCTTCAATGATCGCTTCCGTTTTGGCATTGAGGTAAACAAAAACCGGTGACCCTACAATTAAAAAAAGGTACTTGAAAAAAGAAAAGTAAAAGAAAAAAAGAATCATCTGAACTCCTAAACGGACTATCACAAAAACCAATCCCCATAAACTTTCTTTATGATCCATTAACCATGGGCCAATGCCCGTTTCGGTTAAGCCATATTCAATAACTCCTCTAGAGGTTATCCAAAAAAAATGAAGACTGGCATAAAACAGGATAGCATATAATATACCAGGTATGATGATCCATTTCCACAATTTATTTTCGGCAATAAATTGATGTGCTTTTAAATAAGCCCTGATGGCAATAATTATCTCTTTCAGCATATCGTTTTACACGTACTTTTAATACATTACAGCTAAAATAAACAAATAAGTTGAAGAAGTTAACCCTCGATTTTTACAACCGAAAAGATGTAGTACAAATAGCCCGCGAATTACTCGGCAAAATTGTTGTGACAAAATTTGACGGTAAAACTACGAGTGGGAGAATAGTTGAGACAGAAGCATATACCTCAGTAGCAGACAGAGCCTCGCACGCGTATGGAGGCAAACGTACCGCAAGAAACGAGCATATGTACTCAAATGCAGGCACATCATACGTTTATATTTGCTATGGTATGCATCATTTATTCAATGTTGTAACCAACGAAAAAGGCACACCTGATGCCGTTTTAATCAGGGCATTAGAGCCTGTAAAAGGGATTGACATAATGCTCGACAGAAGTGGCAAATTAAAATTCGATAATACTTTAACAAAGGGCCCTGGAAATACCGCGAGAGTATTAGGGATAAATAAAGAACACTCGGGGCTCAATTTATTGGGCAATAAAATATTTATTGAAGATGATGATTATGAATTGCCTGATATAGAAATTGGCGTTAGTAAACGAATCGGTATTGATGGATCGGGTGATTCAGCCTTATTACCATACAGATTTTATATAAAGGGAAATAAATATGTTAGTGGAAGCCCGAACAAATAATTTACTTAGGCAATGCAAAAGGTACGATCTTTTTTATTTCTGCTAAATATCCTACGCCCATAAAAGTTGAATCTTTTTCAACTGATCCAATTTTCTTCCCTTCATAGTCGATAGAAAAACATGTATCTATATCAAGGTGCATATCTTTTTCCGTTAAAACTGAATCAATCCCCCGAGGATAACTAAAATCTTTTTCGCATAAGAGAATGCTGCCATTTTTCAGGAAGGTATAAGTCATTCTATATTGTCCTGTTTCTCCAAACGCTATAAATGTTATCTTCTTTATTTTCCCATTTTCATAATACACTTTCCCGTCGCTACCTTCTGACCCGTCATCACCAAAAGAAAAGCTATATGTATTAGAATCAATTTTTGAAAAATCATTTATGTTCGCGACTGGCACAGGTGAAACATTATTAATCTTTTGTGTCTGCGGAGTGTCTTTTACTGAATAATCATTTCGTGATAATGAATCAGAGATTGTAGTACCTGATTTTGTATTACTTCTGCAAGAGAATAGAAACAGTATAAGCACGCTTAAATAAAAATATTTTCTCATAAATAATTATCTAAATTTCCCAACGAATTTATACGAATCATCTACAAATTGTAATAACAATTTTTTAGATAACTGTCCATCAACAATAACTGTGTTCCAATGTTTTTTATTCATGTGATAACCGGGTAAAACTGATTCAGGATATTCTTCCCGCAATTCTATCGCATAATCAGGATCGCATTTTACATTGAATTGTAAAGGAGACGATTCTAATGATGCCAACAAAAAAACTTTACCTTTTACTTTAAATACAAGTGTATGTTCTCCAAAAGGAAATCCTTCAGTTACTGCTGCTTTTTGCAAAATATAATCACGTAATATTTCGATATCCATAACGGTTAAATTTTATGTACGTCAATATTTTGCAATTCTTTTAATTGATACAAAACTTCTGTCAGCCTGCTTTTAGGAATACCTGCTTTTATCACACAAAACAATTGCATCTCCTGACTAATGATCGTACAGTTATATTGTTTCATTACCATCATGATATCATTCATTCTGGTATAATCAAACTGAATAGCGTATTTAATTGCTATTTGCTTTTGAACAATAGGTGTTACCTGTAAAGCAAGCGTGGTAACGGTTTTATAAGAATTGATCAATCCGGGAACGCCTAATAAAGCGCCGCCGAAATAACGGACAACAATTACGGCTACATTGGTTACTTCTTTGCTATCTATTTGTCCGAGAATCGGTTTGCCTGCAGAACCTGATGGTTCGCCATCATCATTTACACGGAAAGTATTTCCATCAGTACCAATGCGATACGCGAAGCAATGGTGTTCAGCTTTTGCATGCTCTTTTTTCATTTGCTGCAAATGTTTTTTAAAATCATTTACAGTTTCTATAGGATAGACATAAGCAATAAACTTGCTGCCGCGATCTTTATATTCGGCCGTGCCGGGTTTTTCAACAGTCAAGTAAAAATCTTTCTCAGTCATTACCATTACGCTTCTTTACTTTTTGGATTGATGTAATAATTAATTGTATCCGTTGCTATTTTTTCTTCGAAGATTAATTTTTCACCTTGCAAAATCGGGGCATTAATTCCGTTATCGATTTGCAATTGATGGTTAGTGATCACTCTTGCTTCATCCCAGTTATTGCTATCAACAAAGCTTTGTAAGGTTGTAGCTCCGCCTTCTATCAATACACTTTGAATTTTTAGATCGAATAATGTTTTCAAGATCTGTGGAATAATATTTTCTCCGGAAATCTGATGATATGAAATATTCCCCTTTTGTTCTTGTTGTGATTTATTGAAAATAATTGTGTTAGCATCTTCATTAAAAACAGCTAAAGATTTAGGGAGTTTCAATTCCATATCTATCACAATACGTGTTGGATTATTCCCTTGCCAAAGTCTTGTTGTTAAAGAAGGATTATCATGCAAAGCAGTTTTGGTACCTATCAAAATAGCGGCTTCTTCGCTTCTCCATTTATGTACCAGCCGATTTGTTTCTTCATTGCTGATCAATACTCTTGAAAAATCAGCATTAGCAATTTGATGGTTATTACTTTGTGCCCATTTCAAAATAATATAAGGCCGTTGCTGTTCATGAAAAGTAAAAAAACGTTTATTTAATTCCAGGCATTCTTTTTCCAAAACACCCACTGTTACATTTATGCCGGCTGCTTTTAGATTTTCTATCCCTTTGCCCGCCACTTCCTCATAACTATCTCTGCAACCCACCACAACATTAGGGATCTTTTTTACAATGATCAATTCTGCACAAGGTGGTGTTTTACCATAATGGGCGCAAGGTTCAAGTGATACATACAAAGTACTTTTTTCAATTAAATGTATATCTTCTTTCGCTACGCTATTGATACAATTTACTTCTGCATGTGCGTGGCCGTATTGTTGATGATAGCCTTCGCCAATAATGCGGTCATCATACACCAGCACAGCACCAACCATTGGATTAGGTGCGACACCACCCGCTCCCAGCTTTGCCAACTCGAGACAACGTTGCATGTATGATTGATGTGTTTGAATAAAAGTCAAAAGTTAAAAGTTAAAACCACAAAGTAATGCCAGTTGTTATTTATTGATCTTTATGTAAATCCAAAAATAACCTTAAAAAGTAAAAAACAGTAAGTTTGTATAAATGACGCTAAAAGAAGTTTATAGAAAGATATTGGAGCAGGCGCAAAGCATATACCCTTTGGGCGAAGCCACTACCATGACCGATTGGATATTTGAAAATGTGGCGTCTTTACAGCGGTCGGATGTTGTTAAAACACCCAATCTTGAATTGTCGCAATCAATACTGGCAGAATTAGATAATCGCTTACATCAATTATTACTACACAGGCCTATTCAATACATATTAGGTGAAGCCTGGTTTTATGATATGAAGCTAAAGGTTGATGAAAATGTATTGATCCCCAGGCCTGAGACAGAAGAATTAGTCAGCATGATCATTACGAATCATGATGAAACGCTGGTGACAATATTAGATATTGGTACTGGTAGTGGCTGTATTCCCATCGCTTTAAAAAAACATTTGCCGGGCGCAACTATTACGTCTATCGATGTAAGTGAAGGTGCTATATTGCTGGCGAAAGAAAATGCCAGTACACAAGAAACTGTCATTGAATTTATTCACTCTGATTTTTTAGATGAAGCAACCTGGGTTAATTTTCCAACCTTTGATGTGATCGTTAGTAATCCTCCTTATATTCCGATAAAGGAAAAAGAAAAGATGGATAAGCACGTCACGGCCTTTGAACCACACCTGGCATTATTTGTACCGGATAATGATCCATTATTGTTTTATAGAAAGATCGCAATTTTTGGCAAACTACATTTGAATGTGAATGGTAAAATATACCTGGAAACGCATGAAGATTATGCGAAAGAAACTGCAGCGCTTTTTATGTCATTAGGTTATAAGCAGGTAATTATTAAAGAAGATATTTTTGGTAAAGAGCGGATGGTAGTTGCGTATTAATGGATCAAATTGAGAAGCCATTCATAAAGTAACAAGTCAGTACAAGAATTATTATTGCAATTATTACTTGGTATCGGATTCTTTTGCGCTTTTCTATAACAACTGAATTTATTATCCCATTTACAATTAAAGTTGGTAAAGAGACTATAAAAAGTAAAATTAATCCTACTAGTCGCCCAATCCTCTGTTCACTAGGTATAAACCAGAATGTTATCCCAAGTAAAAAAGCAAGAAAAGATAAAACAGAAAGCGGCGTTACATAAGCCAATATCTTTTTCATATTACTTATTATTCAGTCCCCGTAACAGTTGCAGAAGTACTCGCACCCAACTTTCTTGCAACTTTCATCACCTGAACAATTGTTCCCCATTGTGAAACAGAATCAGCATTGATCACTACTGCAGGTTTTACGCTATCTCCCTGATTGATATATTTTCTTAAAGCAGATTCAAGAGAATCCATTGGTACTTTATTAGAGCCTACAAATACATTTTTATCTTTATCAACGCTTACTACTACGCTTTGTTTTGTTTTGGTATCACTTTTTGCACGGGGCACACTCATCTTGATCACATTAGGATTAGCCAATGTAGAGATCATTAAAAAGAACATTAAAAGAATAAACAAAATATCATTCAGCGGACCGGTATCTACTTCCGAATGATTGCCATCTCTTAAAGGATTTTTTCTTAGTGCCATGTTTTTGTGAATATTGAAATATGTTTTCCGAAAATTTCGGGTGCGATTATCTTGTTGGCTCCTGTAAAATATCAATGAACTCTGCACTGGCAGCTTCCATTCTGTTAGCCGTTTTATTTATTTGCGTATCCAGATAACTGTAACCCAAATATGCTAACATACCAATGATTAATCCACTTGCAGATGTGATCAGTTTAATATACATATCATCAGCGATCTGGCTAATTGACGGACTAGCGATCTCTGCGAATTTTTTTAATAATAATACCAACCCAACGATAGTCCCCACAAATCCAAACAGTGGTGCGATACGAGATATTACGGTTAAGATAGAAAGATTTTTTTCCATCTTGTACATTTCGAGTTTACCTACATTTTCCATACTTGCTTCAATAGCATCGATCGGTTTGCCAATTCTTTGAATGCCTTTTTCGATCATTCTTGCAACCGGTGTATCTGTATTTTTAGCCAGACTTTTTGCTGCTGATAAATTACCGCTGGTGATGTGATCACGAATTTGATTCATGAAACTATCTTCGATCTTGCTTGCTTTATTAATAGCGATTAAGCGTTCGATAAAAAAGAAAATAGCCAATGCAAATAAAATACCCAAAGGAATCATTAATGGTCCGCCTTTGCCCAGCATTCCGAATACTGATTCTGTTGTTTTTGAGGAAGCTCCGGTGGTATCAACTTGTAATAAAGTAGTAAGCATGATCAATTGATTTAGAACAAATGTAGTGTTTAAAGATTTAAGTTATAACATAAAATCTATATGCAAAATATATTTTATCGTTGCACAGAAAATGTTAATGTTACGTGAGAAATTTACAAATAAAAATGCCGCAATATTGCGGCATTTTTATTATACTGAAGAGTTGCTATTAATGTTTTTCCATTTGTTGCATGGCCATTATCTGACGCATTGTTTTTTCCATTCCTTCGCTGCTGCCATCTAAAAATATTACGTTACCTTTTCCTAACTCTGCAAAATTTTTGATCGCTTCTGTCCACATACTGAATAAAATTACATTCGTATCTAAATTAGCCTGCTTCATTTGTTCTGCAGCCTGACTCATACCTTTTGCTACTTCTTCTCTGAATAACGCGACACCTTGTCCGCGTAATTGAGCTGCTTGTCTTTCTGCTTCCGCTGCAATCTTGATCGCATTACCTTCGGCTTCTGCAGCTTTGGTTTTGGTAATTAATAAAGCTTGTCCTTCATTTTCTGCAGCTGCTTTCAAGTTATTTGATGCAACTACTTTACTCATACTTTGAATGATCGCTTCATCAAAAGTGATATCATTAATCTGAAGATCTTGTAAATGATAACCCCAGCCTTCTAGTGTAAGATCAACCTGTTCTTTTACATTTTCAACAATATCCCTGCGAACGTTCAAAACTTCCGCTTGTTTTTTTGTTGATACAAATGCCCTGATACTACCTTCTACTGTACGTATCAACGCTTGCATCAAATCTTTTTCGCTGATAAATTTGAAGGCTACATTCTTGATCGTTTCTTCATCGATATTCAATACAGAATACAACAACATCGATTTAAAATAAACATTCGCCTGATCGATCGTTACTGCCTGGAATTCTAATTCAACAGAACGGTTTTGAATACTTACTCTTTTGTAGATCTGGTCTAAAAACGGCACTTTGAAATTTAACCCCGGCATTTTTATGCTGTGGTATTTTCCCAGTCTTGTAATTACACCAATTGTACCCTGATTAATGGTGAATAATCCTAAAACAATAATTAAAATGATGGGGATCAGCCACCAAAACTGCACTAATAATTCCATAGTTTATAAATTTTACGGAAGGTACCATTTTTTATGTAGCAGATCATTTACTAACTATTAATTAATGATCTTTTTTTAGGCTCACAATTTCCACCACAAGTAGCTTTAAGCGTATTCCCGCATTGCTTATTTAGCCCTGCTCCTTCATTCGCCAAAGTTGTCAGCATAAAACTCCATTGGCGTTTTAATGGGAGCAATTTTATTTGTATATCGTCAAGAAAAACATCCACTATATTTTTTAACCGGCTACCATTACCATCAATTGCTTCATGACAATTATTCAAGCCTTGTAATTGATAGGAATATTTTTCTATTCGCGCTTCTTTAAAATTGGTCAGTTGCAGCACTTGGTTGAAATCTATTTTCAAATTACCCACATCATTCCCATGGTCCAGAACGGATAATACCTGAGGAAAAATAAGCTTCACCTCATAAGACTGTAAAGAAAACAATTCTGTTTTAAGATCAATAGCCAGCTGGATTTTTTCCAGTTGAATAGGAGATTGATGTTCAGGTGTATCTTGAAAACCGACCAGTATTTCATCAAGCTTTTTTATCAGCGATGGATATATTTCTGTTTCAAGATTAGTAATAATTCTTTTGTACTTGGCGATTGGGAGACACATGTAGATAGCTTTTAGAATACAAAGCTATCAGCAAACAGCAGGGGTAACTATGATGTAAGGCAGCCGAGAATATGACTTTTGTCATCAATTTTCAATATTGGCCGTCTTTAGTAATTTGGGTAGATCGAGGATCTTAATCTTTTTACCATCAAGTTGAATTATCTTATCTGTATTAAATTCAGATAAAATACGAATCACCGATTCCGTAGCAGTGCCAACAAAATCAGCCATCTCTTCTCTGCTTAAAGCAACCGCAATTGTTTCATCAGGTAATAATCCATAAGTAGCTTTTAAAAATAACAATGCCTCTGCAACTCTTTCGCGAACGTTTTTTTGAGATAAGGATACGATATGTTGTTCTGCTACTTTAAGATCGTTGGATAACAACTTCATCATTTCAAAACCAAGCAGCTTATTATTTTCGAGTAAAGAAAACAACACTTCTTTTGGCAGAAAACAAACGGCACTATCTTCTAACGCAATGGCAGCTGAACTGTAATGTTCACCTGACAATAAAGCCCTGTAACCAAGTATATCACCCGCTTTGGACAAACGGAGTATTTGCTCCTTGCCATCAATGCCGTTTGTTGTTAGTTTTATTTTTCCCTGGTTAATGCAGTAAAGTCCGAATGGCGTGCCATTTTCATTAAAAATAGATTGGCCTTTTTTAAAATGAACGCACGATTTATGTTGATTCATTTCTTCCAGCTGCGTTCCATTTAATTCTTTAAAGACCGATAGCAATCGTGAATCACAAAAATTACAATTCAATGTTGCGGCCTGATTTTTCATTACTAGTAAATTGATAGAAGAGAATACAAAATTACGCTTTCTCTTCCCAAATCATACTCAGGTGAATAATTGTTTCAGCAGCCTTGGCCATATCTTTTGTCGCTACCCATTCGAGTTTACTATGGATATTTTGCATACCTGTAAAAATATTCGGACATGGCAATCCCATATAACTCAAACGGCTGCCATCAGTACCGCCGCGAATACTTTCTTTTATTATTTCAAAGCCCGATCTTTTAATTGCTTCTTCGGCATACGTTACCACTTGCGGATGTTGATCTAATACTTCTTTCATATTTCGGTATTGTTCATGCGCCTTGTATTCCATAGTAGCGCCCGGAAATTTATTGACAACTTCAGTAGCAATAGCTTTTAATCTTTCATGGTGTTTTTCTAATCCGCTCACAGTAAAATCTCTTACCAAAAATTGCAGCGTAGCTTTTTCTGCAATACCGTTCATTCCTACAGGATGCACAAAACCCTCACGCAATTCCGTTGTTTCAGTACTCCATTCATTTTTTGGTAACGCAGCTAAAATACTACCTGCAATTTTTAAAGCATTTACCAATTTGTTTTTTGCATATCCGGGATGAACAATTACACCTTCGATAACAATACTAACGCCATCTGCACTGAATGTTTCATCCTCTAAACTTCCGGCTTCGCCACCATCCAAGGTGTATCCAAACTGCGCTCCTACTTTTTGCATATCAATTTTAGCAGTGCCCCGTCCCACTTCTTCATCCGGCGTAAAAACTATTTTTATGTCGCCATGAATTATGTCAGGATTTTTTACAAGAAATGTTGCGGCCTCCATAATGCTTGCCACACCTGCTTTGTCATCGGCTCCTAATAAAGTTGATCCGCTTGCGGTAATAATATCACTACCGATATGTTTTTTTAAATAAGGAGATTTACTAACTTTTAAAACCTGCGAAGTGTCATCTGGCAACACAATATCTTTTCCATCATAATTTTTATGAAGGATAGGTTTTACATTGCTACCACTACAATCCGGCGCTGTATCAACATGGGAACAAAAACAAATAGCAGGAATATTTTTTTTATTACTGTTAGATGGAATGCTTGCATACACATAGCCGTATTCATCCGTATCAGCTTTCAATCCAAGCACAAGCAACTCCTGATATAATAATTTACTAAGGTCTTTTTGCTTTTCAGTTGTAGGATGTAACAAGCTTTCAGGATCACTCTGCGTATCTATTTTCACATAACGCATAAAGCGTTCAGCAACATCATCAGGATTTATTGTAATCATAATTAATACAAGTAATAAGTTTTAAGTAGTAGTAAGACCTAAGTTACAAAACAAAAGCAGTTTGCTATTACGCAAACTGCTTTTGTTTTAAAGAATTCTTAATTTTTAATTCCTAATTCTTAATTAAGTTAACCAGCTATTTCAACCAGTTCGATATCGAACACTAATTCTTTACCAGCTAAAAAATGATTCGCATCTAAAATGATCACATCATCTTTAACATCGACTACAACAACAGGAACCGGTTGGCCTTGTTGGTTGCTCAACGTTAATTGCATACCTGGTTCTAATTTCATATCGGCCGGTACGTTTTCTTTTGGAAATTCAATGATAGCGTCATCATTTTTTTCTCCGTATGCGTCAGCAGCCGGAATATTAATCGTTTTCTTTTGACCAATAGTCATACCCGGCATTGCATCATCAAAACCTTTGATCATTTGTCCGGCACCAACTGTAAATTCTAATGGTTCTCTTCCAACAGAAGAATCGAATTGTTCGCCGTTTGTTAATTTACCTGTGTAATGCACTTTTACCAGATCTCCTGCTTTTACTTGAGCCATTTTTTATTATTTTAATTTTTTTATAATTAACTGATATGTCTTTTACCAGTCCCGACAGCTATCGGGGATCACACTATTGTGTAATTTTGGGCAATTTATATATTTAATACCACTCTTACGAATTAAAAACTGTGCCATACATAAGATTTGACCGATTGGCAGGATTGTTGGAATTTAGCAGCTGATTATCAATTAATTCAAACTATCGAAATTGAAAAAAGCAATCTTATTTATACTATTACTATTAATTACAGCCGCTTCTTTTTGTCAGCTTACTGCACCAATCATTCCGGGTGCGGAACGAATGGAACTATATCTGCCACTGTTAAAAGGTAAATCTGTGGCCATATTTGCCAACCAGACATCAATGGTTAAAAACACTACTTTGGTTGACACTTTATTAAGTAAAGGAGTTAAGATCGTAAAGATATTCGGACCGGAACATGGATTTAGGGGTGATGCAGATGCTGGTGAAGAATTAGGTAATGGAGTAGATAAAAAAACAGGCATCACGATTGTAAGTTTATACGGCAATCATAAAAAGCCTACACCGGATGATCTTAAAAATGTGGACGTAATTATTTTTGATCTGCAAGATGTTGGTGTCAGGTATTATACTTTCATTGCTTCCTTGCAATATTGTTTAGAAGCTGCACTGGAAAATCAAAAACTATTTTTATTATTAGACAGGCCGAACCCGAATGGTTTTTATGTTGATGGGCCTGTATTAGATCCAAAGTTTAAAAGTTTTGTTGGTATGCAACCTGTACCGATCGTATACGGAATGACATTGGGTGAGTATGCTACTATGCTGATAGGAGAAAAATTATTATCTGCGGATGCCAATAAAAATGCTGCAATAAATATTACTTCCTGCTTCACTGTTATCAAATGTAAAAACTACGACCATAACAGTAAATATATTTTGCCTGTCATGCCTTCGCCGAATTTAAAAGAGATGCAGGCAATCTATATTTATCCATCAACGTGTTTTTTTGAAGGAACAGTGTTAAGTGAAGGCCGTGGCACAGATAAACCTTTTGAAATATTCGGACATCCTGCTTTACCTAAAACATTGTATTCATTTACACCAAGACCTAATGCCGGTGCTAAAAACAGCAAATGCTTTTATCAATTGTGCTATGGCTGGAATATTTCAGGAACAACTGAAAAAGCTTTAAAAATCGTTGATGGTAAAATACAATTGAAGTATTTATTAGAAGCTTATAAATTATTCCCGGGCAAAGACAGTTTCTTTTTAAAGACGAACTTTTTTAATAACCTTGCCGGCAATGATATTTTAATGCACCAAATAAAAGATGGAAAAACAGAAGCGCAAATAAAACAAAGTTGGGAACCTGCATTAAGGAATTTCAAAAAGACCAGAAAAAAATATTTACTATACAAAGATTTTACTTCAGCTAATTAATAATGATCGAAGCGAAAATACCTACACAAAAAATGGAGAATACCGTGCATTTCCCTCTCGGACAAAAGAAAGGATTGAGAATAATTTTTATGGGCACACCTGAATTTGCCGTAGCCTCTTTACATAAATTAGTTGAAGCAGGCTGCAATATTATTGGTGTAATTACAGCTCCGGACAAAGCTGCTGGCCGTGGTATGGAATTACAACAAAGCGCTGTAAAAAAATACGCCGTTGAAAAAGGCTTGCATATTTTACAACCGGAGAAATTAAAAAATCCTGAATTTTTAGAAGAGTTAAAAGCACTACAAGCTGATTTACAAATTGTAGTAGCATTTAGAATGTTGCCTGAGTTAGTGTGGAATATGCCTCCATTAGGCACCATCAATTTACATGGATCTTTATTGCCGCAGTATCGTGGTGCCGCTCCTATCAATTGGGCTATTATCAATGGAGAAAAAGAAACAGGCGTAACTACTTTTAAACTACAGCAAGAAATTGATACGGGCGATATTTTATTAGCGGAAAAAATTGCTATTCGTGAAGATGAGACTGCAGGTGAGCTACATGATGAAATGAAAGAAGAGGGTGCTAACCTTTTATTAAAAACCGTACAAGGTTTTATTGAGGGCTCTTTAAAAGAAACGCCGCAAGTGTTAGCTGCCGATCCAAGACATGCACCAAAGATATTTACAGAGACCTGTAAAATTGATTGGAACAAACCTGTAGATGAAATTTATAATTTGATTCGTGGCCTCGCGCCTTATCCTGCAGCTTTTACTTTTTTAGATGGTAAGAAGTTGAAGATTCATAAAGCAGAAAAGAATTCTGCTACTGATCAGACGGGGACCGTCAGACCAGTAGCGGGCAGTTACAAAACTGATAAAAAGACGAATTTGGAATTTGCTTGCGCAGATGGCTACATTAATATTCTTGAATTACAATTGGAAGGGAAAAAGAAAATGAGTGTGGGGGATTTTTTGAGAGGATATAGATTCCTTTAAAAATCGCAATTTTATATTTATTAATTCTTTTTTATTTTATAAGAGAGCCTTAATAATTTTATTTCTTGTAGCCGTATTTTGCAAACTTATATAATACGCCAATTGAATATTCAACGCAACTCCTTCTGCGGAACTTAAAGAACTCATATCCCTTTGCTCGGTTATGTATGATTTATAGATAATTGCCGGACCAAAAAGTTTCAAAATTTTATTTTCAAAAATCTGCATTTCTGTATAGTCATTATCTGATTTTATTTTTGAAAAAATCAGATCGGTAACAATAATATAGTTCTCGATGAAATTTTGTATAGCAAGTCTTTTCTTATCTGAATTCAAATGTATTGCTTGATGCTGTTGCACAAATTCATCAATAACACTATCCAAATTAACGTTGCTCCCCATATATGATTGAAAAGATCCGGCTATTTCAACAAATTTATCATGCTCTGTAAGAATCGAGTCTCTATTTATTTTATTAGAATAAACAATACAGGCAAGCAATAGATTGGCATTATTGAATTGATTATTAAATTCATTAGAAAAATCTATTGTATTGAGACGAGATGAATTAGTTTGAGAAAAGCATGGAATTGCTATGCCTAATAAAATACAGAGAACAATATATTTTATTCTTTTTATCATTTGATTGGCTATAATTTACTTACTCCATTTGATCTTATCAGCCAACGGCACAACACGTCTTCCTTTCTGTTCCGCATCCGTATAACCCAGGTAGATCATTCCCATTATAATATCTTCATTACGCAACTGCAACATCTCTTTCATTGCAGGATGATGCACCATTCCGCCAGTTGACCAGAATGAAGCAATGCTCAATGCTGTTGCGCCCAACAAAATATTTTGTATGGCAGCTGATACTGCGGCCTCTTCTTCTATCGAAGGCACTTTAGGTAATCTGCCGCGCTGCATAACTGTTAGTATGATATGAGAAGCCATATCTCCGTTATGCAAAAACTTATCGTAGTTAGCTTGTAAATATTTTTCTGGCTCAGTGTTCTTTTTATATAATTCTGCGTGTTGCAAACAGAAATTATTTATAGCATTGCCGCTATAAATAAAAAAACGCCATGGTTCAGTATTGCCATGAGTTGGAGCCCAATCAGCCAGTTCTAATAATTGTTGTACTTGCTCATCAGGAATTAATTTACCGGTCATCTGCGCCGGCTTGGTACTTCTGCGATGTTTAATTACATCTGCTATAATTGAAAAGGAATTATCCATTTTTAAGTACTTAAATTATTTATCATAAAACGTTACTGTGCAATCAAACTTTACATCCATAACACCCAGTTCTTGTGCAGCCGCACTGCTAATACGTAATAGCAATCCTTCATTTTGTTTCATATCCGGCATTGCATCTAATACTTTTGCATAAATAATTCTACCGGTTGTATTGTCCGCTATTTTAACGATTGTCCCAGCCTGTACTCCGTCATACAGACAATAATATTTTCCATCCTGCCAGCCACTGTTACTTTTAAAAATCCCTGCATCTCCCTTATCATCTTGTGTTGCGCCCTTATATTTAGCATAATCTGTTTTAAAAGTTCCTCCGTAAAATCCTTTAAAATCAGCTCTGTTTTCATCCTGTTTAAACTCTATTACAGGTTCCGGTGTTTCTGCAAGAACTGTTTTAGTAGGTTGTTGTTTTACAGGCACTGTCACAACTGGTGGAGGAGTTGGTGTTTTTACTATTGTTGGTGCAGTTACTTTTGTGGTAGTCGTTACTACTGTTGCTGCTTTCGTTACAGGCTTTTCGTCCTCTTCAGTTGAATCTTCTTCATCCGCATCATCAGCTTTTGGAGTTGCGATATTTGCTTTCACCGTAGGTTGCTGTATTGCAGTTTTAACCTGATCAGGACTCAGCGCCGGCGCATTAGCAAAAAGAGATAAGTCTTTTTTTACCTTTAAGTAGCCTACTATCAATGGAGTTCCAGGGTTTACACCATCGCTTGTAATGTTGTTCCATTTTTTTACGGTAACGATCGGCACTTTGTTATTGTTAACGCTGATACGATAAAAACCTTCTTTTTCATGCACTACATAATACACAGGCACCAAAGCTTCATCTGCTTTAGGATTGCCTGATTGTAAAAAATTATTATCCGTTAATGGTATCATGATCACTTGTCCAAGTGCCAGTCCTGATTCCAGTTTTAATTTATTGAAAGGAGCTATTTCCTTCGGACTAATATTGTACAAACGGCCGATACTGTAATAATTTTCTTTTGCCGCAACTGTATGATTTAAATACAAAGCCGGAGCCGTTCCCTGAATTAGCAAAGGCTGGTTTTGCGCAGCTGCAAACAATGGCAAACAAAATAATAATAAGAATAATAAGCGATTCATTTATAATAAATTTCTTGTGTACAAATATAGCAGTTGCCCGCTATTATTATTTATGTAAAATACGCCACTCTTTGGGATAATAATTATTTACCCTGTTAGGCAAAACCTTTACCCAGCCTATTGGCAGCTGTTCGTACGTTAATAGTACCCAGCCTTTTTCGGTGGTTTCTAATTTAATTTCTTCTCTACGTAAATATTGAAGGGCTGTCTCTTTATCAACCGCTAACGTTGGTACGGAAGAAGCTATGATCGTACTTAACGCTAATTCGTGATCCGGAATTAATTGATCGCGGATAATAGTGCCGAGTTTTACACCGGCTTTTTTTATGTATAAAGCCGTTTGCAAAATTGTTAACTCATCCATAAATTGAGCCGGTATTGCCAACACTTCTTCTTTCAATTTTATAAAAGAGAAATCTTCGGGCTTTTTCAATAAAGGCTTTAGTATCTCGAATTCTTTTTCAGTTATTTTTTCAGTCTTGCTGCGCGGTTTTAACGTACGCCTTTCTCCACTCTCTGAACCACTTTTTTTAAACGCAGCAATAAAAAATCCTTCGCCTTTTAATTTGTTGGGATAGAAACGATAACCGAAAGCCTGGTGCTTTTCAGAAGTCGTCTCAATAACATTCCAATCAGGATTTAATAAATATTTAATAGAAGCAAGATGACAATCATTGATCAGAAAATCACAAATGTCTTCATCCTCATCTTTTGAATAAGAGCAAGTTGAATAAATCAATACACCACCTTCTTTTAAAGAAGGCAAAACATCTGCTAATATCCTTTGCTGTCGCTGATGACAGAGCTGTACGTTTTGTTCACTCCATTCCGTTATTGCTTCCGGATCTTTACGAAATAAACCACTGCCGCTGCACGGCGCATCCACAACGATCACATCAAAATAACCATCTAACCGTTGAAAATCTTTAGGATCATTATTGGTTACCACAACATTGGTTGCGCCCCATTTGGTAATATTTTCTGATAATATGCTCGCTCTCGTCTTGATCACTTCATTACTCACCAATAAACTGGAGTCGGAAATAATTGATTGTATCAAGGTAGACTTGCCGCCCGGTGCTGCGCACAGATCTAATATTTTTATCGGTTGAGATAGATCGACTGCCTGTTTTAATGCCTCTTCCAAGAACATACTGCTGGCTTCCTGCACATAATAAGCACCAGCGTGAATTAATGGGTCTGTAATAAAAGATGGGCGAACGGGAAGGTAATATGCATGGTCATTCCAGGGGACTTTCTCTAATGAACTATTGAATATGGAAGATTGAATATTGAATATTTTTTTTGGATTCAATCTTACCGATGTGACTTGCTCTCCCGATGTATGCACTTTTTCAAAAGCATCTTTATCGAAGCCAGGGACATTTTTTAATGATTGTACAAGTGATGGGGGGAGCGTCAATATTATTTATTTTATGCTGCGTCGTAAATAACAACCTTTTCAAAGTATTGTCTGAAATTTTCTAAAAATGTTTTGTGTACCGGATGTATTTGGTAAACATCATGACCAGCAAGATCATCGAAAATTACTACTAAAGAAAAAGTGTAGGTAGTATCAACAACCGGGCGATTGATTGCTGTCACCGGAGTTCCTACGTATACAGCCTGTGCCGTTTCTACGCCTGTTAATGATTCTAAGCCTTTTTCGAAAGCTGCTTTTTGCTCTGTGGTTGTTTCCGGTTTAAGCCAGAATAATACGTGATGAAGTAACATGTAATTGAGTGATTTTTATAAATGCAAATGTACTGGGAAATTTTTGTCTGAATTCGGATTCGTCAGATTAAAGGATTATCGGATTTGCGAATAACAATCCTGTCTATCCTCCAATCTATTAATCATGTTTAGAAAACGTACGCTTCGATAAAAGCTCAGTAATGGTATGATGCCGAAGTGAGTGACACAACAATGTTGCACAAAAAATAAATGCTGATAAAAAAAATTAAATCGCTTTTACTTCTGCACAAAGATCCTGTAATACTTTTTTAGCATCACCAAACAACATTGAAGTTTTTGGTTGAAAGAAAAGATCATTTTCAATACCGGCATAACCAGGCTTCATGCTACGTTTGTTTACGATCACATTTTTAGCTTGCTCTACTTCTAATATAGGCATACCATAAATTGGAGAAGCAGGATCGTTTTTAGCAGCAGGATTTACCACATCATTCGCGCCTAATATCAATACTACGTCTGTTGTTTTAAATTCATCGTTCGCTTGTTCCATTTCTAACAACACATCGTAACTCACGTCAGCTTCTGCTAACAATACGTTCATGTGACCAGGCATACGGCCGGCTACGGGATGAATCGCATATTTTACTTCAACGCCTTTTTCTGTCAATATTTTCTCTAACTCATGACAAGTATGTTGCGCCTGCGCTACAGCCAAACCATATCCGGGAACGATCATTACTTTATTAGCGTAACTCATTACCATGGCGGCATCGCTCAAACTAATTTCTTTGTAAGTACCCTGATCCGTTGTACCTGCACCTGCTGCTGTATTTTTGCTACCGCCGAATGAACCAACCAATACATTTACTAAAGAACGATTCATCGCTTTACACATCAATATCGTTAATAAAGTTCCTGCTGCACCAACAAGGATACCGCCGGTTAACATTACTTTGTTGTTGTATAAAAATCCACCGCATGCTGCAGCAACACCGGTAAAAGAATTTAGTAAAGAAATTACAACCGGCATATCTGCACCACCTATCGGCATTACAAATAATATTCCGTACACCAATGCTAAACCTAGAATGCAGTACAACAGATATGTCTGTGTAGGGTCGATCACCAAATAAGTTGCGGCCCCAATTGCGATTGCCAATAAAATTAAATTGAAAACATTTTGTCCGGTGAAACTATAATCTTTCACCTTACCATTTAATTTACCCCAGGCGATCATACTTCCTGCAAAAGAAACAGATCCGATGATCAAACCGATAACAATAATTAAAACTGTTGGCCTGAAAACGCTAATGCTAATTAATGACATTGATATTTCTGACGCAGCAACCTCTTTTGAAATATGATTAAATTCTACTAAAGAAATTAAAGCGGCACATGCACCTCCCATTCCATTAAACAAACTCACCATTTCAGGCATTGAAGTCATTTTAACTTTCTTCGCCGATAATGTTCCGATAATTCCACCGATCAATAATCCGCCGAATATCCATAAGAAATTATGCAAATGCGCATGTGTTTCTTCGTTGCGGTATAAAAATATTGTTCCGAGAATCGCTACAGTCATACCGAAAGCCGCCACTAAATTTCCTTTTCTTGCCGTCGCAGGATTGGATAACATTTTAAGTCCAAGTATAAAAGTAATTGAACCGATCAGGTAGCAAATGGTAAGTAAGTTGTGGCCCATTGTGTTTATTTTATTTGCCCCAATCCCCCGAAGGGGTGCTAGAGACATAGATTGTAATTAGTATTATTATAATAGTAGAGTTTACTATTTTATTTTTTCTTCTTGAACATTTCCAGCATTCTGTCGGTAACAACAAAACCACCAACAACATTGATCGTTCCTAAGATAACTGCCAAAAAACCTAATGTGATGGCTAAATAATTATCCGTTTCCGCTTTCCCCATTACAATGATAGCACCGATGATTACCACACCGTGAATGGCATTCGCTCCACTCATTAACGGAGTATGCAATACACTCGGTACGCGACCAATTACTTCAATACCTACAAATACCATTAAGATAACGATGTAGATTATTTGCTGATTATTAGTGATCCATTGAAGAAGACTATGCATAAAATGTAACCCCCTAAAAGGGGACTTTTTGTTTAATAATTATTAAAAGATCTTTTCATTTATAAAAAAGTAAGACGACTCGAATTTACAGGCTTCAAAAGTCCCCCTTCAGGGAGATTTAGGGGGTTAAAGCTTTAACCCTATCATTCACTAATTCGCCATTATGCGCAATGCAAGAACCTTTGATCAGATCATCTTCGAAATTCAGGTTGATGTTTCCGTCTTTATCGATCATCAATTGTAAAAAGTTCAGAATATTTTTTCCGTATAATTTACTTGCATCACTCGGCATATCTGATGCTAATCTTGAATTACCAACAATGCTTACGCCATTATGAATAACAGTTGTGTCATTTTTAGTAATATCTGTATTGCCACCTGTAGCTGCAGCGAGGTCAATGATCACAGAGCCATTTTTCATGCCTTCGATCATTGCAGTTGTAATTAATATTGGAGCTTTTTTGCCGGGTATCTGTGCCGTTGTAATTACGATATCTGCTTTAGCAACACTTTCAGCAATCTTTGCTTTTTGTCTTTGTAAAAATTCTTCGCTTTGTTCTACTGCATAACCGCCGGCTTTACTTGCATCTGCCGCTCCTTCTACTTCTACGAATTTTGCGCCTAAGCTCATAACCTCTTCTTTTACCGCGGGTCTTGTATCGAATACTTCAATAACAGATCCTAATCTTTTTGCTGTTGCAATGGCTTGCAAGCCCGCAACACCGGCACCTAAAATTAAAACCTTTGCAGGAGCTATACTACCTGCAGCAGTCATGAACATCGGAAAATATTTAGGATATGTATTGGCCGCTAATAATACTGCTTTGTAACCTGCTATGTTAGCCTGGCTACTTAATATATCCATGCTCTGCGCACGTGTTGTACGTGGCAACATATCCATACTAAATACGCTCAAACCTTTGCCTGCCCAATCTTTCATCAAATTTGCCGTAAACAGAGGCTGGTAAACACCAACAGCTATCGCCCCTTTTTTCATAGCAGCAATATCTGCATCAGAAAAAGTGTTGAATGATAAAATGATATCGGAATTTTTCAAAACCTCAGCACGATTAGTTACTACTGCACCCGCTTCGGTATACTTATCATCATTCGCAAAAGCGGTTACGCCTGCGGAAGACTCAATGTAGGTTTCTACTTTCCATTTTTTCAGAAGTGTTAGATGTTCTGGTAGTAGCGAAACTCTGGTTTCGGGAGTTGGTTCTTTTAATACACCAATTATCATAAATAAGTAGATATGCTGTGAAGATAGTAAAAATTAAAATGCAATACTGAAGTCTTGTTTTACCTTAAAATCACCATTTATCAGCACTATTCCAATAAAAAACAAATCAATAGTAAGTGTCACAGCTGGATTTGCCTGAATTTCCTTCCAGGCAGATTCCATTTCTTCACTCCAGTGAATATCGTCGAAGATGAGAATTGTCGTACTTGTTGAATGGTTAAGTAGTTGAGAGAAATAGTCCAATGTTGGCTCTTTTCGGTGATTACCATCTATAAACGCTAAATCGATCGTATTTATTTTGGTAAGAAGCGGCTGCAGTGTTTGATTAAAATCTCCTTGTATTAATTCGATATTATTCAACCCCAATTCATTAAAATTTTGCTGCGCGATAGTTGCAATATTTTTTGACCCTTCGCATGTGTAAATTTTTGCAGTACTATTTGCTGACGCTAAATAAGCCGTTGTTATACCAAGTGAGGTACCTAATTCAATGATCGTTTTTGGTTGATAATATTTAACGACCCTGTATAATAACTGCGCGTACTTTTTAGGTTTTAAAGAAGATGTCGCAATATTTTTTATTACTCTCTTATTCGATTTCATTACGGATGAGCCGGCTCCGAAATCTTCCACTTCGATCGTTGTTTCATTGGATAATAATTTCTTCCGTTGCAATTCAATTGTAATGTAGTGCCCGCATTTTTTTTTATCTTTTAATACATTAGTAATGAAATTAAATACAAACGGAGAGTGTACACCATGGCCATTCCCGTTGGAGGCGGTGAAATAATAATGCAGGTATTTTTTTGCTAGTTGAAGACGAGTGTACACTATAAATAAGGAATAAGAAATATAAAATAAGGAATGAGAAAGTTATGCAGTTCAACTAAGCATTCTTCTTTTCCCAAACCTGAAAGCTGTATTTATATGCATGTTTTTCATCGACAGCATGATCTTCATTGGAAATTAATTTCCATTTACTTTCATCTATTGCAGGAAAGAAAGTATCTGCATCAAAACTTGCGTGCACTCTTGTTATGTAAATTTTATCGGCAACATCCATTGATTGCTTATATATTTCTCCTCCTCCGATCACAAATATTTCTTTGCAATTTGTTTTTTTTGCTTCAGCTAAAGCTTTATCTAAAGTATCTACAGCTATTGCTCCTTCTGCTTTCCAGTCTTTATTTCGGGTAATTACAATATTTGTTCTTCCGGGTAGTTGCTTACCAAATGATTCAAAAGTTTTTCTTCCCATCACGATCGTCATTCCCCAGGTAATATTCTTGAAGAATTTCATATCATTTGGCAAGCTCCACAATAATTTATTGTCTTTGCCGATGGCGTTGTTTTCTGCTGCTGCAACTAATAAGCTAATGATCATAATGATTTACTTAAACTGCAACAGGAGCTTTAATTGCAGGCCATGATTGATAATTAACTAATTCAAAATCTTCAAACTTAAAATCAAAAATATCTTTTACGTCAGGATTTATTTTCATTGTTGGCAATGGAAAAGGTGCGCGTGTTAATTGCAAATGCGCTTGCTCAAAATGATTGTTGTATAAATGCACGTCACCAAATGAATGCACAAATTCTCCCGATTCTAAACCACAAACCTGCGCAACCATCATTGTAAACAAAGCATATGAAGCGATATTAAAAGGCACGCCTAGAAACACATCTGCACTACGCTGATATAGCTGACATGAAAGCTTGCCTTTTTTCTCCCCTTTCAGGGGGTCGGGGGGCGCTACATAAAATTGAAACAGACAATGACAAGGCATTAATTTCATCTTCGGCAAATCAGCCACGTTCCATGCACTGATAATTAATCTTCTGCTATCCGGATTTGTTTTTATCTGATGAATCAAATCTTTTACCTGATCAACTTCTACTCCATCTGCTCCTTCCCAGCTACGCCATTGCTTACCGTAAACCGGGCCAAGGTCTCCATTTTCATCAGCCCATTCATCCCAGATCTTTACATTGTTTTCTTTTAGATACGCAATGTTTGTCTCACCTTTTAAAAACCACAACAGTTCATGAATGATACTTTTCATGTGACATTTTTTTGTTGTCACCAAAGGAAATCCTTCACTCAGATCAAAACGCATTTGATACCCGAATACACTTCTTGTACCTGTTCCGGTACGGTCGCTTTTATCGTTGCCCGTATCGATAATATGTTGTAGTAATTGTAAGTATTGTTGCATGACCTGCAAGTTAATTAATTTGGAGACTGTCTGAACCTTTGCGTAAATTGATTTGTGCGATTAATCTGATTTGTGGAATTTGCGTTAATAAATCCTATTAATCCTCCAATCCTGCGAATCCCGATTCAGACAAAATACCAGACAAAAATCAATACATGAATATCAATATCAGAAAAGCAACCAAAGAAGATTGTGCAAGAATGATGGAACTAGTAAATGAATTAGCCATTTATGAAAAAGCGCCGGAGCAGGTAACTGTAGACTTCAATCATTTTATAGAAAGTGGTTTTGGGCCAGATCCTATCTGGTGGGCCTACGTAGCAGAAGCTGATGGCGCAGTGCAGGGGTTTGCACTTTGTTATATTCGATATTCCACCTGGAAAGGACAAAGAATATTTCTCGAGGATCTACTGGTCACAGAAAAATATCGCGGAAATGGATTAGGAAAACTGTTGGTAGATAAAGTAATTGAAGACGGCCAAGGCAAACAATTTACCGGTATCACCTGGCAGGTTTTAGACTGGAACGAACCTGCTATCAATTTTTACAAAAAGTATAAAAACGTAGTTTTTGATGAAGAATGGATCAATTGTAACATTAATTTTTAGAAATCGTTGATTTTCGGATAATTATTACTTTGTTTTTTCATTAACTTTATAGCATTCCATCTCTAACACACAAATTACAAAAAATCTTTATGGCAGAAAAAATCACAATGGCGAATGGGAAACTAACTGTTCCTGACAATCCTATTATCCCATTTATCGAGGGTGATGGTATTGGTCCCGATATCTGGAAAGCTTCCGTTAGAGTTTTTGATGCTGCAGTACAAAAAGCTTACAAAGGCGAGAAAAAGATCCAATGGCTGGAAGTATTGGCCGGCGAACGCGCTTTTAATGAAACTGGTAGCTGGATGCCTGAAGCAACTATGACGGCTTTTAAAGAATATTTATTATCAATTAAAGGTCCGTTGACAACGCCTGTTGGCGGAGGAATTCGTTCGTTGAACGTTGCACTCAGACAAGAACTGGATCTGTATGTTTGTCTTCGCCCCGTTAAATATTTTGAAGGAGTTCCGTCTCCGATGTGGCAGCCTGAAAAAGTTGATATGACCATCTTCCGAGAAAATACCGAAGATATTTATGCCGGTATTGAATATATGACCGGCACACCGGAAGCTAAAAAATTATTAGACTTTTTGATAAATGACATGGGTGTAAAAAACATCCGTTTTCCTGAAACTACTTCTCTTGGTATCAAGCCGGTAAGTAAAGAAGGTAGTGAACGTTTGATCCGTTCCGCGTTAGAATTCGCGATAGCAAATAAATTACCGTCGTTAACTATTGTGCACAAAGGAAACATCATGAAGTTTACCGAAGGTGCCTTTAAAAACTGGGGATACGAATTAGCAGAAAGAGAATTCGGCGGCTACGTATACACCTGGAATCAATGGGAAAGAACGAAAAAAGAAAGTGGTGAAGCGGTAGCAAATGAAGAGATGAAAATATCTGCCATCGGCGGAAAAGTAATTGTAAAAGATGCCATTGCAGACAACTTTTTGCAACAGGCATTATTGGCGCCGCAAGATTATTCAGTGATCGCAACATTGAATTTAAATGGGGATTATATCAGTGATGCATTAGCCGCACAGGTTGGCGGTATCGGTATTGCGCCCGGCGCAAATATTAATTATTTAACCGGCCATGCTGTATTTGAAGCTACACATGGCACTGCACCTAAGTTTGCTAATACCAATACCATGAATCCTTCCAGCGTAATTTTGAGTGGCGTGATGATGTTGGAATATATGGGTTGGAGAGATGCTGCAGAATTAATTACGAATTCAGTAGGCAAAACCATCCGCAGCAAAAAAGTAACGATCGATTTTTACAACCTGATGAAAAAAGGCACTTTGCTTAAAACCAGTGAATTTGCGGATGAGATAATTAAGAACTTATAATTGATAGAACACAGATTGTCATGGTTATTACGATTTTTTATGATCGATATTAATCATGACAATTTTTATTTTACATAGCAATGGGGGCCATTAATCCTACTTTTGGGTTTTAACTTTTCACTTTTTACTTCCTCCAAATCCCTGTTCCATTTTTATTTGAAATCAATACCTTTGCACTTCTTAAAAATAAACACCTAATAATTAATAGTCAATGGCAAAAATTAAAGTAGCAAATCCCGTTGTTGAATTAGACGGAGATGAGATGACAAGGATCATCTGGAAATTTATTAAAGACAAATTGATCGTTCCTTATCTGGAACTTGATATTAAATACTATGATCTTGGAATTGAGCACCGTGATGCTACCAATGATCAGGTTACTATTGATTCTGCCAACGCTATCAAACAATATGGCGTAGGTATTAAATGTGCTACGATCACTCCTGATGAAGCTAGAGTGGAAGAATTTAAGCTAAAACAAATGTGGAAATCACCTAACGGAACTATCCGTAATATCCTGGATGGCACTGTTTTCCGTGAACCAATTGTTATGCAGAATGTACCGCGTTTGGTAACTAACTGGACGGCGCCGATCATCGTTGGCCGTCATGCTTTTGGTGATCAATATCGTGCAACCGATACTGTTATTAAAGGGAAAGGTAAATTAACTATGACATTCACACCTGAAAACGGTGGCGAAGCTCAGGTGTTCGAAGTATACAATTTTAAAGGCGATGGTGTTGCAATGTGTATGTACAACACTGACGAAAGTATTTATGGTTTTGCACGCAGCTGTTTCAATATGGCGCTTAGCAAGCAATGGCCGTTGTATCTTTCTACAAAAAATACCATCCTTAAAAAATACGATGGCCGTTTTAAAGATATTTTTGAAGAAGTTTACCAAAATGAATTCAAAGCTAAATATGAAGCAGCAGGTATTACTTACGAACATCGTTTGATCGATGACATGGTTGCCAGCGCTTTAAAATGGAACGGTAATTTTGTATGGGCTTGTAAAAATTATGATGGTGACGTACAGAGTGATACAGTAGCACAAGGTTTCGGATCACTAGGATTAATGACTTCTGTATTGGTTACTCCTGATGGAACTACTTTAGAAGCAGAAGCTGCTCATGGTACTGTTACCCGTCACTACAGAGATCATCAGGCTGGTAAACCAACTTCTACTAATCCGATCGCATCAATTTTTGCATGGACACGTGGTTTGGCTTTTCGTGGTAAATTGGATAACAACCAACCATTGATCGATTTCTCTCTTGCTTTAGAAGAAGTTTGTATCGAAACAGTAGAAAGCGGTAAAATGACTAAAGATCTGGCAGTTTGTATACATGGTAACAAAGTAAAACACGGCGATCATTACCTGTACACTGAAGAATTTTTAGATGCTATTGATGCTAACTTAAAAAAGAAAATGGGTTTATAACTTAAACGCTTATTTCAATATACCTCAAAGGGGCAGCAGTTTTGCTGCCCCTTTTTGTTGCATAACATTAAATTAACTAAAAAATAGATACGTTAAAAGCCCTAAAAACCTGCTTTTTTTAGTCATTTTAAGTTAAAAAACAATGATTTTCAACCCCTGCTGTACTGTTTTTTGCTAAAAATCGTATATTCGCCGAATAGTTAAGCTTACAGAGTTCCAAACTATAGCCCTTACTCATAAATCTAACCATTTTCATGAGTTTTTAAAAGCGATTTTTCTTTGCCATTTGAAAAACAATGGGTAACCGTTGTTCGAAGATTAAGTAAAGAGTCAATCTCTTTTAATTGTAAAAAAACAAACATGCGAACTGTATTTTCTTGTAACAATTTACTGCTCCTGATTATACTGGCTTTCTCACTAACCGCGTGCAAAAAAAACAGTTCCAAGCACAAATCCTCCATGACAGGCTGGGACTACGATAATAAAAATCAAGGCAACGTTCATTTAGCAAAATATAAGGCCCCAAAAGCCGGTCCGGGTTTAATATACGTGCCAGGGGGTACCTTTATCATGGGTTCTAAGCAAGAAGACGTGATGGGGAACAATAACAATGCTCCAAAGCGTGTTACAGTACCCTCTTTTTTTATGGATGAAACGGAAGTCGCAAATGTTCATTACCGCGAATACATCCATTGGATAGAAAATACTTTCCCCTCGGATACAGCCATTATGAACAAGGCTTTGCCTGATACGCTTTGCTGGCGCGAAGAATTGGCGTATAACGAACCTTACGTTGAGTATTATTTCCGTCACCCTGCTTATAATTTTTATCCTGTTGTTGGTGTAACCTGGTTGCAGGCCAAAGATTTTTGTGTTTGGAGAACAGACAGAGTGAACGAATTGAAACTGGAAAAGAAAGGCTTCTTAAAAAAAGATTTTACATCAAAAGAAATGAAAGGCGGAGGCGAAAAGAATTCTTCTTTTGCTACCGATACTTATTTGAATGACCCTAGTTTGATCAAGAACAAGGCTAACCCGAAAAAATCTAACATTCAGGATGTAACGGGAAAACCAAGAGCAGTTAAAATAGAAGATGGTATTATTAATCCCGGCTATCGTTTGCCTACAGAGGCCGAATGGGAATACGCTGCATACGGACAAAGAACACAGAATTTCGATAATAAGAAAAAAGAACCAAGTGGCAGTTTAGACGATGAGATGGATGTGGACCAACAGGTTTACTCCTGGAGCAAAAACCCAACCGGTATGCGCGACACAAAAGTTGAACATATGCAAGGCGCTTTCTTAGCAAATTTCAAACAACGCAGTGGGGATAATATGGGTGTTGTAGGTGGTTTGAATGACCGTTCTGCCATTACATCTACTGTTAAATCTTTCTTTCCGAATGATTTCGGTTTATATAACATGTGTGGTAATGTGAACGAATGGTGCGCTGATATTTACAGGCCACTAACGCCTGCCGATGTTCCTGATAATCCTTATCGTGGTAACAAAAATCAAAAGTTATACAAAAATGCATCAGGACAATTTGAAAGAGATTCTACAGGGCATTTAAAAAAAGTTGATGTTACCGATGCTGAAACCAAGGATCGTCGCAACTATAAACATAATAACGATACCAATGTTCAGGATGGTGATAGTGCCAGCCACTCATTTTACGAAACAGGCGTTACCACTTTAATTGGTGATAAATCACGCGTATATAAAGGTGGTAGCTGGGATGACAGGCCTTATTGGTTATCTCCGGGAGAAAGACGTTTCTTAGATGAGGATCAATCTTCCAAAACTATCGGGTTCCGTTGTACGCAAACCGCATTAGGCGATAAGGCCCAACCTCAACCAGCTTCTCCATTTAAAGGCGGCAATATTTACGAAGCCCCAAAAAATCGTAATAAGAAAAGGAAAATGTAGGCTTGGATAATGATCCTGCTATATTTCTTTAAGTACATCTGTAATTTCTCTACCATTCCGCAGTAATCATTTTAATATTAAGAAATAATCAATTTATAGTTATTTCTTAATGCCGTGTTATTTACCCGGTAAAACAGGTGAAAAACCTCGTTAAAATTGTTTTTTTTCTTCTTTTATAAAAAAGTACCCAAAATATATAACAAAATAAAAATAATACATATATCTTGAACGCATAGTTATTTTTATTATATATTTTAAACCAAAACCCACTTAAAAAAATGAAACAGCAACATTCCGATCTTTTAAAAAGATCAACCATTCTTTCTCTATCAGCTTTTGTCTTATGTTTTATGTTACTTTTTTCTTCTTGTAGCAAACCTTCCAATGGAGCAACAGGTCCTACAGGGCCTACAGGAAATGCAAATGTTATTTACTCAGCTTGGTTTACACCCGCATCTTATACGAAAGATACAGTCTTTGGTACATGGGGATTTTATTATGATAAAACAGCGAGTGATATTACAGCGCAAATGCTTGATAGTGCAACTATCATCACTTACGGAAAACTGAATGGCTACGTTTCATCAATATGGCCTACTAATCAGTCCGCAGCTTTGCCAATCGCTATCACATATGAAATTAGCGCCACAGTTACAAATATTGATACCTGGTCTGCACTCATCTCGCCTGGTAAATTAAGAATCCAGCTACAATCAAGCACCAACGCATATGGAAGTATATCTAATGCGCATCAGTTCCGTTATGTCATTATCCCCGGAACTGTTTTAGCATCAAGACCTGCTTATGGAGCTACTTCAACTCCCGCAATTGATTATACTAAGCTGACCTACGAACAAGTATGCAGTCTTTTCAATATTCCGGAATAATCTAACTGTAAAATTATTTGGTAAAAGCCTTGGAATTAATTTTCAAGGCTTTTTTTGTATTTACTTCACTTTAACTGATTGTCAGTTTATATTTTTAAAAAATCGATTAATATTTATGGATTAAATGCAACTGAGTATCTTAGTTGTATGAAATCTATCTCACTTTATGGCATCGCCTTACTTATCCTGATCACTTCTTGTAATAATAAAAAATTAACGGTTCCGATCTTACAACCAGCCAACCTTGCAAGCTCATTTATTTCATTAAACGTGGATTCTTCCTATACTTTAAAAACGCAAAAAGGAGCCATTATAAAAATTGCAAAAAATAGTTTTGATGTACCGGCAAATACTACTGTAAGAATAGAAGTTAAAGAAGCCTACACAATGCAAGACATATTATTGGCAGGCCTAACTACAAAAAGTAATGGAAGATTATTGCAAAGTGGCGGTATGATCTATTTCAATGCTAGTGCTAATGGCAACGATGTGAAAATTACAAAACCTATTCGCATTGGTATCCCAACCAGTAATTATAATGACAGTATGCAATTGTTTAAAGGAGAGGTAAAAGCAGATAGTACTATTAACTGGGTTGATCCCACTCCATTAGATAGTAATGACGTCAGTAAAGAATTAGCCTTAGGGAAAGCTTTATTTCAAGGTAACTGTGCCAACTGCCATAAACCGACAGAAGACTTTACAGGACCAGCATTAGCAAGCGCCCGCAAAAGAGAACCTAATCCTGAATGGGCCTACCATTTTATTAATAATGTAAATACTATGCTCATAACAAGTACTTACGCAAGATCTTTACGTAATAAGTTTGGCAGTACAATGACACAGCAGAATTTATCACCTTTGGAGATAAGATCCATTTTAGATTATTGCGATAATGAAGCTACCCGAATTTGCCCCAATAGTAATTATTCAATTAATACTACACTTAACTCTCCAGATTCATTTATTGTAAATACAGATACAACAAAGTCTGTTAATAATGCACCTTGTGGTTATGATACAGTTTATTATGAAAAAATAGATACAACCTCTCAAGTAGTTCCACAATATGATTCATCAGACATTTCGATTGTTGATACTTCTTTTTATTCTCAACAGCCTGATCCGGCAACACTTTATCAATTTAGTATTAATCTAAGCGGATGGTATAATATCGATTGTTTTATAGATGCAAATCGCAATAATGTAACTTCAGTATTTTTATCTGCAGCTGTAAACAATATTATTGATGCAGATAGTATGGAATTGTATTTATGCGTACCGACAAGAAAGTTAGTGACGGAAGGATCAATCGATAATTCTAAAAAAATATTTTTCTATGAAAGAGATTATAGTATCCCTCTTATATTGAAAGATTCCGCAATAATTATTGCTGTAGGACGAATTAATGATAAGTTATATTATGGTGAGCATAAGTTTGTTGTTGCAGACAGCCAGGTCATAAACGTCATTATTAAAGAATCATCAAAAAACAAAATCAATCAATATATTCATCAAAACGGATTAGATAAAAAAAATACGTTGTATAATACCAATAAAACTCCTATACAGATTAATATAGACAATACTAACACGAATATCATTCCTTCTATTGATGGCAAAATAATAAAAGAAATAACTCCTAAAAACTGTAATGGTAATGGGGAAACGATCTTTTCTGTTGACTAATTTACTATTTTATTTGGGAAAGGTTATTAGGTTTCCATGACCTTAATAACCTTTCCTAATTAAATCTTGCTGCTAATACCTTACTCACCTCTTCTGCTTTACTATATACCATAAAATGGCCTCCGCCATTGATCGTCACATCCGCTGAAGTATTTTTGATTGGAAAAAGTTTGTCGGCTGAGCCGTGAATATGGAAAAGGTGTTTTGGCTTTATTGTATTCTCCCAGGTTAATATTCTGCCGAATGCCCATTTAGCAAAAGCTGGTGGCGTATCCGATATTATTTGTTTAAGCAAATCCTTTTCATCTTTATTTTTTACACCAAAAAACCAATAGGTTATAGCATTGGCATTCTTAAAAATAGAAGCGGGTATCAATTTGTAGAGATGTAATTTCTTAAAAAGAAAATGCCCGAAACGATCAACAGGCAATTCTTTTGAAGTAGCGATGCTTGATATTAATACCACTTGTTTAGGTTCGATGATCTTCGCTAACTCAACTGCAACAATTCCTCCGAAGGAAAGTCCGACCAATGAAAAGTCTTCTTTTATATTGATTTGATCGCAGAGTTTATGGCAATAACCAGCAAGCGATTCATCTTCACTGTTTTCGACCCATTCAACATATTTGATAGTGATCTTTTGAGGAAGCGTTAACTTCTCAAATGCTCTTTTATCAGCTCCTAATCCACTAATGAAATATACCGTCACAAAATATTTTTAATGTTAAACAAATATAAGCGTTGGCTAAAATACTTTCCGCTATTAATTAGTTTGGTATATTTATCCTGCAACAATGTTATTGCCAATAAACATTAAATGCGATTTATAATACTATACTAATTACTTTAAAATACAGACTCTTTATGCCAATAAAAAATCGCATCATTTATCCTGAAAGAAGGGTGTGGGAACCATTGCCAACACTGGAAGAAAGAATAGAAGCCGGAAAAAAACAACGCCTGATAACACCAAGAGAAGCCCATGCAAATATGGCTCCTGAAAAAGGGCGCAAAGATCCTGTTCAATTATTAATTGATGCGGCTAAAGGAAGAGTGGAGCGGCTTGTACCGATCCGTTACGGAAGAATGTTACATTCTTCTTTTGCTTTTTTACGCGGATCAGCCGTTGTTATGGCTGAAGATCTTTCTAACGTTCCTAACAGTGGGGTGATCGTTCAATGTTGCGGCGATTGTCACCTGATGAATTTTGGTGGCTATGCTACTCCTGAAAGAAATCAGGTTTTTGATATCAATGATTTTGATGAAACACTTCCCGCTCCTTTTGAATGGGATGTAAAAAGATTGGCAGCCAGCATTGTCGTAGCAGGCAGGTACAAAGGATTTTCAGAAAAAGAAAATAAAAAAGCTGCATTAAGTGCTGTAAAAACCTACACAGAAAAGATCCGGGAATTTTCTCAGATGCGCCAATTGGAGATCTGGTACAATCACATTGATGATACCGCAATAGCAAAGATGTTTAAAGCAGATCCCGAATTTGTAAGGAAAGAAAAAAGTATAGCACAAAAAGCGAGAGAGCGTGCACATGAATTTGCATTCCCTAAAATTGCCATACAAAAAGATGGCAGGAGAAGAATCATTGATGAACCTCCATTGATATATCATTCGCCGCAAAGCGATAAAATGATCGAAACAGCACATTCGTTTTTTGATGCTTACTATCTTAGTTTACCGGATGATAAAAAGTCTTTATTGAAGCGTTATAGACTGGAAGATGTTGCCTTGAAAGTCGTTGGTATAGGAAGTGTTGGTACACATTGCCTGATCGGATTATTTGTAAACAATGATAAAGATGCCGTTGTTCTTCAATTTAAAGAAGGAAACAATTCCGTGTTGGAAAAATATGCAGGAAATTCTATTTATAAAAATCATGGCGCGCGCATTGTAAATGGCCAGCGTTTAATGCAAACCGTTAGTGATATTTTCCTTGGGTGGACGGTGAACAAAGATGGGACAGAATTTTATATCCGCCAGTTAAGAGATATGAAAGCGAGCGTTAATATTGATAATTTTACTCCGTCTTTATTAAAAGATTATGCTTCCTTATGCGCATGGGCGTTGGCAAAATCTCATGCAAAAGCAGGACAATCACCAGAGATAACAGGCTACATAGGAAAGAGCAACATTTTTGCAAATGCCGTTGCAGATTTTGCTGTTAAGTATGCAGATCAAACCGATAAAGATTTTGCTTTATTGCAAAAGGCTGAAAAAACTAAAAGAATTAAAGTCTTATATGAAAATGGTAAAGAGTAACTAACTGCTTTATCTTTTTTGGAATATTAGTTAAAGCTTTAACTAATATTCCATTCGTCTGATGTAAGTACCTCTCCTCTTCGTGGAAAATATTTGGTAGTTAGTACATGGTGTACCTCTTCGTCTGTATCAGCACAACAATCAGCCAATACGGTTAAATCGTAATCTTTATCTGCAGCTTCTGTTAATGTAGATAAAACAACACCACTTGTAGCAATACCGGTAAGTACTAAATGTTGGATGCCAAAGGTTCTCAAAATCACTTCGAGATCGCTTCCTGAGAAAGCACTAACGCGGCGTTTTACAACTGTTATTTCATCTGTCAGCGGCAAAACGTCAGGATGAATTTTCATCATCTCTTCCATATTAACTGCTGCTATTACCGCTTTATTTTTATTATTGCTGTTTAGTTCAGGTGCACCCTTTCTATATCCTACCACAACATATATCACCGGTATTCCATTATTCCTTGCTTTTGTTATGGCGCTGGAAACATTACTGATAACTTTTGCAGCATCAGGAACTCTGTTAAGTATCCAGGATTGCATATCCATTACGAGCAAAGCTGTAGTATGTTTATTCTGTTCCATTTTATATTTTTTATGTATGATTAAATTTTTTCCATCACAGCATTCTCTACTTCTTCTTCAAATGCTATTATGTCTTTTTTAGTTTCTTTACCTCGCAAAAATTTTGCGAATATGGCCGCAATGATAAGCGCCATCACTCCTTCAAGAAATATAGTATTGGGCGCTCCTATTTTTTGAGAGATGGCACCAATAAGCAAACTTCCCAGCGGCATCATACCGAAATATCCCAGGGCTACATAGCTAATTACCCTGCCCCGCATTTTTGCATCTGATTCAACTTGTACAGTGGTAATACAAACCGTCGTTAAACAAACTGTTCCAAAACCTGACAATGCGCCAAACAGCATCGCTAACGGAAAAAAGCCTGTGTGAGAGAAAAGTAATAGGCAAATTCCTAAAAGAATTGTGTTGATCAATAATATTATTTTAAGATTGGTCGCAGGTTTTAAAGAGGCTAAATAGATTGTACCGGCTATGGCTCCTAAACCTACAAAACTATTAATATAGCCAAAGGTCGCGGCATCTCCTTTATAAATAATTTTAGCAAAAACGGGAAACAGCGTATTATAGGGCAATACCAAAAAGCTTGCAACAGTTAGTATCAGCAACATTGTGCTTATCGATGGAGTGCGCTTTATATAATCAAACCCGTCCACGAGTTCTTGTCTCACATTCTTTTTAATTACAGATGGAATATGCACCGGCAGCTTCATTAATACCAGCGAAATGATAACCGCAACAAAACTCAAAGCGTTGATAAAGAAACAGGCACTTGCTCCAAACTTAACCAACACAATTCCTGATAAAGCGGGACCAACTAATCTTGCTAAATTATTCATAGAAGAATTTAGTGCAAGTGCATTCGGAAGATCAGCTTTATCACTTACCATTTCGTGTACCATTGGCTGTCTTGCAGGAACATCAAAAGCATTGATGATACCAAGGACGACACTCAATGTAAGGATTTCCCAAACCTCGTAATAGTTAGTAAAAGTCAATGCAGCCAATGCTACCGCCTGAATCATTGCAGCAATTTGTGTTATCAGCAATAATTTGTATCGGTTATACCTGTCTGCCGCAATACCACCTAATAAAGAAAAAAGAAATGAAGGGAATTGCATCGCAAATACAGCAAGTCCAAGTATAAAAGCAGAGTGTGTCATGGTATACACAACCCAGCTAACACCTGTACGTTGCATCCAGGTACCAATTTGTGAAACTGATTGTCCGGCAAAAAACAATGTATAGTTACGATTCCGAAATGCTTTGAATGTATTTTTCATTATTACGTTTATTGCATATTATTCTTTATGCTTTGTGCTAAAACTTATACTCCCCATAATACTCATAGCAGCAATACCTGCAAAAAATACGATCAATGCAAATGGATGTGCATTATCAGTCTTGCTTACTGTAAATAATAAATAACCGATAACAAGATTAACCAATGACCAGACTACATTGACTGTAGCAGAAGAAAGGCCTTTACCCGGCGGCTTTGAAAAAGGTGTTGGAAATTTGTTCCCTGAAATTCCTTGTACAAAATGCGGAATTACATTAGTAAGAAAAAAGCCTGCAAAAAATGCAGCGAGATAGTGATACCACTCCATAAATAATAATTTAAATGTTTATGAAGCAAAGGTGTAACTAAGTTGCGGTGCTGACCTGTGACAAACGTCACAATCTGGTATATCAGGATTTTTTTCTGCGAATGCGGCTCAATGTTTCACGGGTTATGCCAATGTAAGAAGCTAATTGCGAAAGAGAAATGCGTTGTAATAGTGTAGGATTATTTTTCTCGATGTAATGATAACGTTCCGTAGGCGTATATAATTTAAATAAATTGCTGTGTTCTTCAGAAGCAAATAATATGCGCACAGCCAACCGGCGAATAAAAAGTTCGATCGGCCGATGATCTGCAAATTTTGCCGACATTGAATCTAAATTAAATGTCCATATTACAGATTTCTCTCCTGCCTCAATAAAAAACGCTGATCCCTCCTTATTATTAATGCTTTTAAAATTAGTAGTAAACTCTCCTTCAAAAGTGAAATTCAAATTAATAGCTACACCATCTTTATTATAATATGTTCGTAGATGGCCTTTTTCTACAAGGTAAAAAGTGCGGCACATCTCCCCTTCTTTCAACAACACTTCTCCTTTTTTTAATATACGATGTTGCGCACAACTTGCTATCAAAGGCAGATCCGCATCTACCATTCTTTTGGAAACTTGTTTAATATAATTGTGAAGCGCTGTGTGATCCATTGAGATATTGTTACCTGTACAAATATTCCGATTTTAGCCCGCAGTAATAGAATGCCAGTTATAACAAATAAGGATTTGTATCAAACAAAATTTAATGAAAAAAGCCTCGTAAGTTATTGACTTACAAGGCTCTAATTTGTCTTTTGCGGGCTGGACGGGACTCGAACCCGCGACCTCTGCCGTGACAGGGCAGCATTCTAACCAACTGAACTACCAACCCGGTTAGCCTTTCAAAATAGCTTCAGAAAACCTTTATTATCTGTCCTTATTTTTAGGGACGGCAAAGATATGTTTTTTTATTTTTGATTGGCAAAGTTTTTTAAAACTTTTATTAAAAAATTTCTAAGCCCTGATTTTACGTGCGTAGAGTCGTACTTTTACGCTTCTAATTATTTAACGGTAAACTACTAAAATGCCAGAATTAAAAAACAGACAATTCATTGAGCTGGAAAAACCTATCAAAGAATTGTATGACCAGATTGAACAAGTAAAAGCCTCTTCAGAAAAAACTAAAACGGACGTATCAAATCTTGTAGCCACTTTAGAGAAGAAAATAGTTGAAACCAAGAGACAATTAACCTCGCACCTTACGCCTTGGCAAAAAGTACAGCTTAGCCGACATCCCGATAGACCATATACTTTAAAGTACATCAATAAGATGACGACTAATTTTATTGAGTTACATGGGGATAGAAATGTAAAGGATGATAAAGCAATGATCGGTGGCTTTGCAGATCTTGACGGAGAAACCGTTATGATCATCGGCCAGCAAAAGGGTATCAATACCAAAATGAGGCAGATCAGAAACTTTGGTATGGCCAATCCTGAAGGATATCGTAAAGCTTTACGTTTAATGAAACTGGCTGAAAAATTCAACAAACCAATTATTACATTGATCGATACGCCGGGTGCTTATCCCGGTTTAGAAGCTGAAGAACGCGGACAAGGTGAAGCCATTGCTAGAAATATTTTTGAAATGATGCGCCTGAAAGTACCTGTTATTTGTGTGATCATTGGCGAAGGTGCCAGTGGTGGTGCATTAGGTATCGGTGTGGGTGACAGAGTATTTATGTTAGAAAATACCTGGTACACGGTTATCTCTCCGGAAAGCTGCAGCAGTATTTTATGGCGCAGTTGGGATAAAAAAGAAACAGCCGCCGAACAATTACGTTTAACGCCTGAGGATATGATAAGCTTTGGCCTGGTTGATGGCAAAATTGCCGAACCTCTGGGCGGCGCACATTGGGATTATGATGAAGCAGCTGAAAACCTAAAGAAATTTTTGATTCCCGTTATTAAAGAATTGAAAAAGATACCTGCAGATAAAAGGTGCGAACAAAGAATTGAAAAATTCAATAAGATGGGCTTCTGGAACGAATTGGAAACCCCAAAAAACTAAAGGGCCTTTGTTGCATAAATACTTGCAGCGCCTGATTAAATACAAACAGTTTCGATAAATAAAAAGATCTTTAAATAATTTTAATTAAAAAGCCCCCTTGGGGGTTGGGGGTTTATATTATGCTTAAAATAGGCGTTTTAGGAGTAGGTCATTTAGGGAAATTTCATCTTAATAACTGGAAAGAAATAGAAGGCATTGAGTTAGTTGGATTTTACGATCCGAATGATGAAAATGCCGCTGTAGTGAGTGAGAAATATAAGTTGAAAAGATATACGAATGCCGAAGAATTAATAGACCTATGTGATGCATTGGATATTGTTGCACCAACATTTGCGCACTTTGATCTTTGTAAAGCAGGCATCAGAAAACACAAACATATTTTCGTTGAAAAGCCTTTAGCCAATACAATGGATGAAGCAAGAGAATTAGTGAAGCTGGCAAAAGAAGCCAATATTAAATTCCAGATCGGGCACGTTGAACGTTTTAATCCTGCGTTACTGGCTTTAAAAGACCATACGCTTGAACCAATGTTTATTGAGGTTCATCGCCTGGCGCAATTCAATCCGCGCGGTACTGATGTTAGTGTAATATTGGATCTGATGATACACGATATCGATATTATTTTAAGTCTGGTAAAAAGCAATGTGAAATTTATATCTGCCAATGGTGTTGCCGTAATGAGCGATACTCCAGACATAGCGAATGTGCGCATCGAATTTGATAATGGATGTGTAGCGAACTTAACCAGCAGTCGTATCTCTATGAAGAAAATGCGCAAGATGCGTTTATTTCAAAAAGATGCATACATCGGTATTGATTTCTTAGAAAAGAAAACCGAGATCATTAAGTTGAATACTCCTGAAGATAAAGACAAAAATGTTTTTACGTTTGATATCGATACCAATCATGGCAAAAAAACAATTGCTATTGCCAACCCTGTAATTGAAGAAGGCAATGCGATCAAAATGGAACTGGAAGAATTCCGTAATGCCATTATAAATAATACCAATACCGCAGTTACAGTAGTAGATGGTTACAGGGCTATGGATGTAGCGCACCAGATATTAGCTAAAATTGCCAGTGGCAATATAATGTAGTGTTCTATTCACTTTGAAGAAGAACAACTTCTCTAAAAAAATCTGAAGCCTGCTTGAAACAACCACGCATACATATTACATGGTACGTTGTTAGCGATATTATAAGCGCTATCATTACATGGATATGCTTTTACTTTTTACGTACCGTTATTTATAATTATCCTTTTAGCATTCCTCCGGGATTTTACATTGGCATTTTTTTGTACACCCTCGGTTGGATTAGTCTGTACTTTTTAACAGGCGCCTATGAAAGTATTTATGAAAAATCCAGAGTGAATGAATTATTCAGAACAATAGCAACCAGCATTATCGGTTCAATCTTTTTACTGTTCTTCTTCATTTTAAAAAATCCGCAGATCAATAATGAATATTATTATTTAGAATTTTTCAGTTTGCTTATCCCGGTATTTACACTAACTTTTTTATTACGGTTGATCATTTTAAGTAAAGCGAAAAAACAACTGAAAGAAAAAGACGTGTTTTTTAATGTATTATTAATTGGTTCCGGCAAAAATGCTACGCAGTTTTACCAGGCCTTCGCTGCTACAAAAGGAATAACAAGTTATAATATCACTAGTTTTTTAAATACCAATGGCAACAATGGCATTCACCTGCCGGAGCAAATAAAAAAATACGATGCACTTGCTACGCTTAATAATATTATTGTTGCAGATAATATTGAAGAAGTAATAATTACCGTTGAAAAAAATGAACGTGCCGTACTAACGAATATATTACAACAGTTAAGCGATAAAGATGTAAATATTAAAATTACACCAGATGCTGTAGATATTTTATCGGGAGCAGTACAGACCAATAATGTAATGGGAGTTCCATTGATTGATGTGCATAGCGGCCAATTAGAGGCATGGCAAACTAATATCAAACGATTTATTGATATTAGTTTTTCATTATCCGGCCTCATTATCCTCTCCCCTGTTTTGTTATATACAGCTATCAGAACAAAATTATCATCCAGAGGTGCTGTGTTTTTTTTGCAAGACAGAGTCGGTTTTAAAGGCAAAACTTTCGTTATTTATAAGTTTAGAAGTATGGTGCAGGGCGCCGAAAAAAATGGCCCGCAGTTAAGTAGTGACACTGACGAACGCATAACTAATTGGGGAAAGATAATGCGAAAATGGCGCCTGGATGAATTACCGCAATTATGGAACATTTTACAAGGAGAAATGAGTTTGGTTGGCCCTCGTCCCGAACGTAAATTTTATATTGATCAGATTGCACAATTACACCCGGAATACAATTATCTTTTTAAAGTAAAACCAGGACTTACCAGTTGGGGAATGGTTCAATATGGCTATGCAAGCTCAGTTGATGAAATGATACAACGTATGCCGTATGATTTGATGTATGTTGAGAATGTATCAATAGGGTTAGACTTAAAGATAATGCTACACACTATTAGTATTATTGTTGCAGGTAAAGGGAAATAAGCAATCTTACAATTGCTATCCTATTTTATTTTACATTTGAAGAAACACACCCGAATTGAAAAAAATATTTATTTTATTTTTTCTTTATTGCTTTCAACTTCCGGTTGCTTATTGCCAGCTTTCTTATTGGCAACAAAAGGCCAATTACACTATTGATGTTTCATTAAATGATATTGCTAAAACATTAGACGGTAATGTCTCCATTCAATATTATAATAACTCCCCCGACACACTTCATTATATCTGGATAAACCTGTCGGCCAACATATATAAAAATGATCTTACGGCTTACAGCGATCAACTGATAGAGAACGGCCGTACTGATTTCTATTTTAGCAATGATGACAATCGTGGGTATATAAACAGGTTGAATTTTACAGTGAATGGGTCAATTGCAACAACGTACGATCATCCACAATATCAGGATTTTGTTAAACTTATTTTACACAAACCACTAATACCTAATGATAGCGTAACGATCGCAACCCCTTTTCATGTCAAACTTCCGTATGACTTTTCCGGAAACGGGCATATCAATCGTTCTTTCCAAATTACACAATGGTATCCCAAAGTAGCAGTGTATGATAGTAAAGGCTGGCATGTTAATACTTACCTAAGCGAGGGTGGAAACTATAACGAGTTCGGTAATTATGAAGTAAGTATTACGCTTCCGAAAAATTATATTGTTGCTGCAACAGGCGAATTACAAACCCCTGAAGAACAAAAAATATTGACAGAGAAATATTATAATAAATATTCTTTCAAACCCAAAAGTGCCAACTATCATCCACAGAATTTAAAAGCAATAATAAAACAAAAACTACAGCCTCCTCCTTCTTCAAAAGAAAATAAAACTTTACTGTTCAAACAAAATAATGTGCAGGATTTTGTTTGGTTTGCAGATAAACGTTTCAATATAACGCATGATACTTTACAACTCGTATCCGGAAGAATTATTGATCTATACGTTTATCTTCTGCCATCTGTAAATAATGACTGGATAAGAAGTATTTCATTAGTTAAAAGCGCAGTACAAGCAAGAAACGAATGGCTCGGCGAATATCCATATAACGTAGTAAGTATAGTTGAAACACCACCTTCTTTTGCTACTAATATTAAATCTCCTACACTTACAAGTATTTCTCAGGATCTGGATAAACATCTTTTAGCAAAATCAATTGAGGAAGGAGTTGGGACAAGCTGGAACTATGGTATAATAGCAAGTAACGGGCATGATCATTCATGGATGAATAACGGTATCAACAGTTATTATAATGCAAGATTTAATAAAACAAATACCCACGCAGATAATGGCTATTCATTTTATTATAAACGCTTACCAAATATTGATTCGCTTTTATTACAGACAAGTATCGAACAGAAAAAAGACCAATCGATTGAAACAGCATCTGCTCAATTCAGTCAGGCTAATTATCATTTGATAGCTAATGAAAAAACTAAAGAATGGTTGAATAAACTAGAGCATGATCTTGGTAAACCTCTATTCGATAGCATAATGCAGGCTTATTATCAACGTTATCAATTTAAACATCCTTATCCTGAAGACTTCAAAAAAACTATAGAAGATATTAGTGGTAAAAATATAGATAGCACTTTTGCATTGCTCTATAATAAAGGCAGTATAAATAACATATCGGCGAAAAAGAAGTTCCATCTTTTTTGTTTACCGGCAGTTGGTTACAATAACTATGATAAATTCATGATCGGCGCCGCAATCACAAATATTAATTTACCACCTTCGAAATTTCAGTTTATCCTAACGCCTTTATATGCCACCAATAGCAAACAACTAAATGGTATCGGGCAAATAAAATACACCTGGTATTTATCTAATCACCTTCATAAAATTGAAGTAGGTGTAAATGGAGAAAGATTTGCTTCTAAAGAAAGTCTGGATACAAACGGACACAAGATTTTTGAAAATTATTTTAAGATCGTCCCATCAATAAAAGTTTATTTCAATCACCCTCTACGAAGCTCTATTGTTAGCTGGTTAGATTTTCGCGCGTACCTGATAATAGAAAAATCATTTAATAAATACACAGAAGTTACAGATAGTATAAGTGATAACTTTTATCCCATATCAAGTAGCACGTCTTCACGTTATATAAACCAGCTTAGTTACAATGTAGATAATTACAGGGTTTTATACCCATATAATTATCAGGTTCAATTACAACAAGGTGCGGGCTTTTACAGACTGAATCTTAACGGAAATTATTTTTTCAATTACGTAAAAGACGGCGGATTAAATGTGCATGCTTTTGCTGTTAAGTTTGGTTATATCGGCGGAGTAAATACCGATTCTTATCAATACTTACCAAAGCTTGCTGCTGGTAATGGTACAGATGATTATACCTATGGTGATTATTTTTTGGGCCGTACGGCCTCTTATTCAAATCCATCTACGCCTGTTTCAAATCAGGGAATTGCTACACAACAATTATTATTACAAAATACAGGTGGCCTGAAATTCAGGTTTGATCTGAATCCTACATTACAAGGACAATCACAAAATTGGGTGGCAGCATTAAATTTCAATAGTACTATACCGCATTTTTTATTCCCCTTTAAAAATCCTTTTCGTTTATTTTTTGATATAGGAAGTTATGCAGAGGCCTGGGGTGCTACTCCACAAACAGCAAGGTTTTTATATACTGGTGGCATACAATTATCCTTGTTAAAAAATATTATAAATATTTACGCTCCTATATTTTATAGCAACGATTTTAATAGTGCTTTACAAAATGATACACAACAAAATACTTTTTTCAAAAGAATATCTTTCAGCATCGATATACAAAACATAAAGCTGCGGAAGTTTGTTCCAACTGCTTATCAAACATTGGCTGATTAATTTTATACGATCATGGAAATAAAATATATCACCAACGATAAGATCGACAAACAAAAATGGAACAACTGTATCAGTTCTGCCGAAAACGGTTTGATATATGCCTATTCGTATTATTTAGATATTATGGCAAAAAATTGGGACGCTTTGATCCTAAATGATTACGAAGCTGTAATGCCTTTAACCTGGAATAAAAAATATGGCATCTGCTATCTGTATCAACCGGCGTTTACACAACAATTAGGAATCTTTAGTAAATCCTCACTAACGCCTCATTTCATGGAAGGCTTTATATCTTGCGTAAAAAAGCAATTCAGATTTGCAGAGATCTTTTTAAATTTTGGAAACACATTTCCGGGTGAACAATTACAAGCGAATTTTATTTTACTCTTGAAACACTCTTATACTGTTATTAGTTTAGGCTTTAAAAATGATCTTATAAAAAATCTAAAACAAGCTGAAAAATTTAATCTCAGTTACGTAAGCAGCAATGATTATAAACAGGCTATAGATCTTTATATTAACGAATATGCGTCACGAATGCCGCATGTGAAAGCGAATGATTACAATGCTTTTCGGAAATTATGTGCAGTTCTTTCGTCGAAAGATATGCTTGTTATACGAAAAGTTTTATCTCCTTCTGGTGATTTATTGGCGATAGCATTATTTTTAAAAGATAAAAAGAGGCTTTATAATGTATTATCCACCATATTACCAGCCGGCAAAACCACGGCAGCCAATCATTTTCTTTTTGATCAATTGATCAAAGAATTTGCAACCAGAATAGATGTCTTAGATTTTGAAGGTTCTGATATTAAAGGAGTTGCCGCATTTTATAAAAAATTCGGTGCTATTAATAAACCTTATTTTTTTCTGAAGTATAACAATCTTCCCTGGCCAATAAAATACTTGAAAAAGTAACTTAGCTACTCACCAGCCTTCTCTATAATTTTTTCAGCAAAAGCCAGATCTATGGGCTTTGTTATCTTTATATTATTTTCTTCGCCATCAACCAAATACACTTTTAAACCGAACGCTTCTACAACGGCAGCTTCATCGGTAAATTTATCTTTATAGTCAATTGAAAAGGCAGGTAAAAGAATCTTGCTGTGAAATGTTTGTGGTGTTTGAATAAGCTTAATATAGTTCCTGTCTAAAGCTTCATTACCCTCTTCAGTCACAAGGCGGATACTGTCTTTAGACGTAATGGCAGGAATAGCCGAGCCAAATTCCAGCGCCCACTCGTAACATCTTTTAATAAGGTCATCGCTTAATAAACAACGAACCCCATCATGTACAAAAATGATACTTTCTTCGGTAATTAATTTTAAGCCGTTTTGAACAGAATGAAATCTGGTAGCGCCGCCCGTTGTGATCTTAATACGTTTATAATCAAAATAAGCATCTATTATTTCTTGCCCCGCTGATATAAATTCTTCAGGAAGCACCAGGATTATAGACAGATCCTCATACGCTTTTAAAAAGGTATTGATCGTGTAATACAGTATGGGCTTGCCCTGTATCAATAAAAACTGTTTAGGTAACGTTGTATTCATTCGGGTCCCGCTACCACCTGCTACTATTACCGCTACTTTTTCCATGAATACAAATTTATAATTAATTTCGTACAAACAAATTAACCGGCTAATTTGCCACTATGCCTTTTAAAAACAATATCATTCTTTTAGTGGCGCTTTCTTTATTACTCCTTAGCTGCAAGGATAATAAAGAACAGCAAATGCAGGAAGTGCTGGCGCTTAAACAAATGAGCGATCTGGCTACTGCACAATACGTTGTTACAAAGATCATCAAGGCGAATGATAATAAAACCTGGTATAAACTAGGCGATAGAAAAATACTTATCAGCTGCAAAGCTATTGTAACAGCGGGCATTGATCTTTCTGCTATCACGGCGGATAATGTGCATATCACCGACAAGGATATTGACCTGCAATTACCACATGCAAAACTCATTTCACTTAATATAAAACCAGAGGATGTACAAAAGGAATACGAAGCGGAAGATATTTTAAGAGATCCTTTTACAAGTGAAGAAAGAAACGATTTAGCGATACAAGCCGAAACACAAATAAAAAATAGTGTTCCCTCTTTAGGCATTTTAGAAGCTGGCGAAAAGAACGCTACTTTGTTTATTACCAATTTTTTAACCCGCTTAGGCTACCAAAAAGTAACTGTACATTTTGATTAAATTTTTAACAAGATGCATTTTATTAGTGGCAACATTGTTTGTCATTATCTTTCTGTTACAACGTGCTAAACTCTTGCCTTCTTTCGGCAATATATTTGGGTCACAACCTGTTGTGATAGATAATACGCCTATTCTTGTTAAAGAGATAAAAAGCCTTTCTCAATTAATCACGATCACTGCTTACAGTGAGTTGGTGGTAGACTCTGTTAAACCATTTACTATCCCCATAATGCCGGGCATGAGTGTTCCTATTCATGCAATGGATGACCATTTGGTATTGATAGGCAAAGGACGTGTATTGGCAGGTGTTGATCTTAGTAAAATACAGGATAAAGATATTTATGTAAAAGATGATTCAGTATCTATCATTTTACCGAAAGCGGAAATATTGCAAGTAATTACTAACCCGTCAGATTTTGAAACTTTTGAAGAGAAAGGCGACTGGACAGATAAAGAAGTTACTGCCGTAAAAATAAAATTGCAACGCAAGATGATCGCTGCAGCTACTCAACAAAACATTCTGCCAAAAGCTGCTGCTACAGCCAATGTGATGATGGAGAATTTTATGCGATCCGTAGGTTTTACAAAAGTAAGTGTGCAGTAATGTTATTTACCTAAATATTGAAAAGCAAGATATTTGATCTCTTGTACATTAATTTCTTCCATACATTTAAAGTGTTTCTTCGGACACTTATCATAACCAATTTTACTACAGGGCCTGCAGGAAAGTTTTTTCACTTCGATCGTTGAAGATTCTTGTGAAGATTTTACACCAAAATAAGGATACATACCAAATTCAGGAACAGTGTTACCCCAGACAGAAATAATTGGTTTTTGAAAAGCTGCTGCGATATGCATCAGTCCTGTATCGTGAGAGATTATTAGCTTAGCTCTACGCACGAGATCTGCAGATTCGTTCAAATTGAATTTGCCACAGGAATTATAAATTTTTGTATCATCTATTTCAGCAATCGCCTGGCCAGTTACAAAATCATCTTTCCCTCCTAATAAAATGATCGGATGATTAATAGCAGTACAAAGCTCTTTTAATTTATGTAGTGGCAATTTTTTTGTAGCCATCGTCGCACCAATCACTATTCCTATGTAACCAAATTTGTGCGACATAGGAATTTCAGTTTCCTGTACTTCATCTTTTTTAGGGATAAAATAATCTAATCCTAACCCATCATTTACAACTCCTAATTTCTTAACCGTTTCAATATTTCTATCAACTATATGTTTTTTAGGAAGCAGGTTTATTTTAAGCTTTGTGTAAATAAACTTTTCTATATTCAATTTGTTGTAAGAAAAAGATTTTACGCCTTTTAAGAAACGCTTAACGCGCAAAGTTCTTAAATTATGATGCAGGTCGATGATGTAATCAAAATTCTCAGCTTTTAATTCATTCAACATTTCATCGAAGTTATCGCCAAGCGTATGTACCTTGTTTATATAAGGATTATTAGCTACGATATCTTTAAAAGCGGTTTTAGTTACAAAGTGTATCTCCGCTTCAGGGAATTTCTTCCTAAGACAACGAACTACAGGCGTTGTTAAAACAATATCACCAATTGATGAGAAACGAATGATTAAAAATTTTGCCATTGCTATTAATAGAAAAGATGAGGACTTAAATAATTTTTTACATAATCTTCCACACCCTTTTCAAGTGTGTAGAATTCATCAGTATAACCAGCCGATTTTAATTTATCCATTGAGGCTTCAGTAAAATACTGATACTTATCTCTGATATCCAAAGGCATATCAATAAACTCGATATTAGGTTCTAAACCGAGGCCTGCAAAAGTCGATTTCACTAAATCATTAAATGATCTTGCAGAACCAGTTCCTAAATTATAAACAGCAGAAGCAGGTTGGTTTTGCATCAACCAGTTACAAACACTCACCACATCTTTTACATAAACGAAATCGCGTAACTGCTCTCCATCTTTAAATCCTTCTTTATGTGATTTAAACAATTTTACTTTCCCGTTTTGCTTTATCTGATTGAATGAATGGAATATAACACTTGCCATTCTTGCTTTATGAAATTCATTAGGGCCATACACATTAAAAAACTTTAACCCGGCCCAAAACGGAGGATGCGTTTTTTGTTTGAATACCCATTTGTCAAATTCATTTTTAGAAACGCCGTATGGATTTAGTGGTACTAATTTTTCAGCTAATGTATCTTCTTCATCACTATACCCAAAAGCACCATCACCGTATGTTGCAGCAGATGATGCATAGACTAAAGGAATTTTATTTTCTGTACATAACTTCCACATCTTTTCAGAATAATCAACATTCAAATGCTGATGTATTGCATAATTAAATTCCGTAGTGTCAGTACGTGCGCCTAAATGAAAAACAAAATCGGCTTTGATGCCTTCCTTTTGATACCATGAAAAAAAATTTTCTCTTTCAACCTGTACGATGAATTTTTTATGTAACAGATTAAGTGATCTGTCATCACGACCAAACTCATCAACTAAGATCAAATTTTCGTAGCCCTTTTCATTTAGGAAACTTACTAAGCAGCTTCCGATAAAGCCTGCTGCACCTGTTACTATTATTGTTGCTGAAGTATTCATGTTTTGTTTGCCCCCATCCCTTAAAGGGGTGACTGGAAGATCAGTTTTATTATTATGCTAAGATTTTTTCTACATCATTTGCGGTCAATACATAAGTACCTATATGCTGTACAACAATTGTAGATGCTTTGTTTGCGTAAGGAATTGCTTTCTCAATACTGCCGGTCAACAGATAAAAATAGGTTAGCGCTGCAAGGAATGTATCTCCCGCTCCTACTACATCAAAAACTTTTGCTTTTTCTGTTGGGTAAATAATGCCTTTGTATTGCGATCCTCTTTCGCCTAAAGTAGCAACTACATTTTTGGGCGGATCGACCAATGCATTAAATTCAATTTCATTTACTTTAATAAAGCAATTGTCTTTTTCAGGAACTACTTTCTTTTTAGTATCAATAAAAACCGGACAGTGCGCTACTTTTACAATATCGAACAAACGTTCTTTAGTAATAAATCCTTTATCGTAATCTGAAATTACAATAGCATCATACTTTTTGTCGAAAGATGATTCCAATAAAGGAGATAATACTTCATGTCTGTCAACACGTAAAATCTGGTGATTGTATTTATGATCTACATATCTTGTCTTTATGATCTTTTCTTTATTGGTAATAAATTCTACCTCCAAATTAAAAGATTTTAAATTCTCGTACACGTTCGCCGCCATTCCGGGTTTGTATTCCGTTCTATCATAATCTAATACGGGAACAGGAGCCTCAGGGTTGAGGCGCGAGCAAATTCCAAAAACATATTCATCAACACAACTATCGCCTATCAATAATACTTTGAATGGTTGCTGTGGTTGAGTAATTTTCGATTCTGTCATAAAACTTTAATTCTTTTGCATATTGTGAACCGATAACAGGCTTTCCTCTCCAATCACCGCCCACAATCATAATATCGGGAGCATATTCTTTAATAGTATTTTCTAATTCTTCGTCAGTCGAAAAAAATGAAACATTATCTACCGCCTTTAAATTCATTAAAAAAAACTTCCTTTCTTCCTGCGGATAAATGGGCCTTGTTTCTCCTTTCTTTTCTTTTACACGAGCATCCGTATCAATGGCAACATGTAAATAATCGCCCATCTCTTTTGCGTAATTCAATAATTGAATATGTGCAATATGAAGTATATCAAAAGTGCCGTTTACAAATATTTTTTTCATTGCGAAATACTTATTCTGTAGTTGTTTTATTTCGGACTGCAAGATAATACAAAGGAATACCAATTAGTGTTATAATGAGTCCCGGCCATGTAAATTGTGGCTTGTAAATGATCAATAATGTGCAAAAAGCCACGCCCATTAAGATATAAATAATTGGTAGTACCGGATAGCCAAATGCCTTATATGGCCTTTCTGCATCGGGCCTTTTCTTCCTTAATATAAATATGCCGAGAATAGTTAAAACGTAGAATATCACTACAATAAAAGATACCATATCTAACAGATCCCCATATTTACCACTTAAACATAAGGCGCTGGCCATGGCGCATTGTATCCATAATGCCCAGGCTGGAACACTGTTCGCATTTAATTTTCCTGCATTTTTAAAGAATAACTGATCTTTTGCCATGGTATAATAAACCCTGGCGCCGGCCAATATTAATCCATTATTACAGCCAAAAGTTGAGACCATGATCATAGCGGCAATAATAATAGTACCGCTTGCACCAAAAATCGCATCAGAAGCACTTAATGCTACGCGATTATCTTTTGCAAATGCTAATTCGGTCAATGGCACATTTGCGAGATAAACCACATTCATTAAAATATAAATAGTAGTTACGATCAGGGTTCCTAAAAATAAACTCAGGCCAATATTTCTTTTAGGATTTTTTATTTCTCCGGCAATGAATGTCACATTGTTCCAGGCATCGCTGCTGAAAATACTACCAACCATTGCACTGGCCATCGCACCCAATGCTGCGCCTATCATTAAAGGCTCGAAACTAATGCCTGCATCTGTTTTAGTAATGTGTTGCATCGTCCACGCATTTTGCCAGTTCAGGTGCCACACGTTCCATTTAAAAGTTACAAAACCTACCAGAATCAATACAAATAAAGATATCAGTTTGGTAGAAGTAAAAATGGTTTGAATGATCTTCCCGGCCTGAATACCTTTTGTATTAATAAAAGTTAACAAGATGATCAGAATGATCGATACCAGCTGTGCATAATGAACATGCAACCCTAATAAATTAAAAGTATTGGCATCTTCCCAGGCCAATGCAGGAAAAAAGTAGCCGCCAAATTTTGCAAAAGCCACTCCTACTGCAGCAATAGTTCCGGTTTGAATTACAGCAAAAAAACTCCACCCATATAAGAACCCAACTAAAGGATTGTATGCTTCTTTTAAATAAACGTATTGTCCGCCTGCTTTCGGATACATGGCACTCAATTCACCATAACTAACTGCGGCCGTTAAAGTCATAAATCCTGTTATGATCCAAGCGGCCAATAGCCAGCCTGCACTACCTACTTCTTTCAGCATATCGGCACTTACAATAAATATTCCAGAACCGATCATTGATCCTGCCACGATCATGGTTGCATCAAATAGCCCTAAGGAAGGTTTGAAAGTTGTTGATTCTGCAGTTGTATTATCCATAAGTGAGTATTGAGTTTTGGGCATAAAAAAATCCCGTTTTGCAACGGAATGAAGATAAATAATTTGATCGGATAATTGTTTACTTAGCAGGGCTCATTTTGTCGTTTAAACCTTTCACAATATCAGTAGTAATATTTAAAGTAGAATCTTTGTAAAACATATAGTCAAGGCCTGTACCAGTTGCTAAGATGTAGGTGTAGCCTTTATCTTTATTGTAATCAGTCAAAAAGTCCTTCAATGTTTTTTGCATATCGCCCATGATTTTAGCGCCTTTTTCCGCCAATTTTTGAGATCTTGCTTGTTTGCTGGCTTCTACCTGTTGTTGTTGCTGAATTAATTTTTGTTGAAATTCTTCTGCTTCAGCCTGGGTAATAGAAGCGCCTCTTTTTAAGAAAGTACTTTTTTCAGCTTCTAATTGACGATAAGAATTTTCGTAATCATTTTCAATATCTTTCTGCTCTGCTTCCAGTTCACCTTTTCTTTGTTTAATATAAGTAACCTCGTTGTTCAAAGAATCTAATTCAACATAAGCAATTACAGGGCGTTTGCCACCTGCGCTATCTTTAGCAGTATTTGCACTAACAGCATTACTTTTTGCTGTACATTCTTTTTTGCTGCTAACGAAATGCAGAATAAACAAAATAACAACCGCTACTGCTAAAACAACATTGAATATAACCTGGCCTTTTTTCATGTAATAAATAATTTGCGGCAATATACTTACAAACTAATGTTTTGCAATAAATCAGGTGTTATTTTTAGGAAAGGCTTAACAGGCGTATTATAGTGCTATTTGCAATGTTCCATAAAAACTTATCGGATCTGAAGGTATTATTCCCGGACCCGGATAACTATCAGCCCTACGTGTATAATAACTATTATTTGTTATGTTGTTGATGGTTGCTGACAGTGAAAATATTTTATTCAACTTATAATCCGCTGACAGATCCATTACAGAATATGATGGGATGATTCCGATAATTCCACTTTGTAACGGACCGATCGTATTGTATGCATCTGAAAATTGCTGGCCCGTATATGAATATTGCAAGGTTGCTGTAAGTCTGTTTTTTTGTAAAAAGATACCACTTCTAAAAATCACACCAGGTGATAATTCTACTTTTTTATTATTAACATTTGGCAACTTGCTATTAATATACCGGGCATCTATTAATGATAGATTAGAATAGACAGATAATTTCATTTTGGCTTTATTGCCCTTTATCAATTTCCATATATCAACTTCAGCAAAAGATTCGATCCCGATATTTCTTGATTGAGAAACATTTTTTCTGAATAAATATAAATTACCATTTAGCGTATCTAATACAGAACCAATTTTATTATCATAATTGATAAGAAACACACTTACATCGTACGTAAATATGTCTTTGTAATGTCCTCGTGCGCCAAGATCTGCAGAGTAACCGGTCTCATCTTTTAAATTTGGATCTGTTTTAAGATTCAAATTAGTAGAATAGATATCACCAAAATTTATGGCCCGATAATTCTGTGAAATATTGCCATATAATTTCAATGAATTAGTAGGTGTATAACTGACACCGATGCCCGCTATAAAAAATGACCTGTTACTAGATTTGATAACGCTTGTATCTACGGCACTTACTACATCCCCACCCAAATTACGTATTACTTTTACATAAGATCCATTGGCATTCGTGTTAATAGATTCATGCCTTATGCCCGGTATAATGCTTAGTTTAGAATTGATCTTAAAAATATTTTCTGCAAATACGGCTGTATTATTTTCAGGGAAAGTAAATCTTGCATAATCCAGCGAGTCATTTGCTTTAAATGAAAAATCGGCTTTGTTACCTGAAGAGTCTGCATTGCTTTTTCCTTGTTGCCTTACTGTATGCCCGTTGTAATATCTAAACCCAACTAACAAAGTATAAGGATTTCCTTTTTTTGTGTGGTAAGTATATAACAACCTGCTCTCATTCCCCCAGTTGCTATATCGATCTGTCCAGTAATCTCTGTCGGAAAAAGCGCCGAATAATTTTTGATCTGCAACCGTTGTTATATTTCCTAAAGCAGAGCGATCAGCCACAAGTCCGAAAAAACGTGTGTTAAACTTGAGCCGATCATTTATTTTATAATCTAATAGTACAGCACCAAGGTTCCAGTTTACTTTAAACCAATTTCTTCCTTTTAATGATTGCCTTGGATTTGCAGCAAAAGATGCATCATCTAAACCGCCAGGCTGCTGCGCCTTATAATCCATAAAAGTATATTGGAAAGTAACAGTTAATTTTTTAGTAGCATTTACCGCAACAGAGGCATAGGCCGTGTTTTGATAAAACCCGGAGTTAGGGCGCCAGCCGTCTCCCGATTTACGATCATAAAAAGTATAATAATTTACCTTCTTAACTGTGCCGCCAATACTATTGAAACTATTAAAAAATCCCCATGAACCACCTGTCTGTTTTAATAACAGTTTACATTTGTCGGTATCGCTGCCGCTATTCATTTTGAAATTTATTAATCCACCAAACTGCGGCCCATATTGCAATGAAGCAGCACCTCTAACTATTTCTATTTTTTCTACTGCATCAGCAGGTGGTGTATAATAACTCTCAGGGTAGCCCAATGCATCGGCACTAATATCATATCCGTTTTGGCGTGTATTAAAATTGGTAACTCGTTTAGGATCTAACCCTCTGCCACCAATTCCTAATTGTAATCCTGCACCATCGCTCTCCCAAATATTTACGCCCGCAATTTTAGAATATATCTGACGGGCATTATTGGTTGCTTTATTCGCCGTCACATCCTTCATAACAATTACTTCATTTTTTTTACCTGCGTAGATAGCTGTTCCTTCCACATCTTTCAAATGTGTAAGCCCTGTTGTTTGGTCGGCTGATGTAACCGTAATTGAATCTAACATTCTGCCGCTTCCTGTTAGTGTTATATTGAAATTATTATTATGCTCATCTACAACAATTTCTTTGTTAATACTATCACTACCTAGAGAAACAGATAAAAGGTATTTTCCTTTAGCGATATTTTTTATTTGATAAATTCCACCTTCATTTGCTGTTGTGCAAATATTAAGTGAATGAATACAAACAGTAGCGCCTGATGCATTACCATTTTCCGTATTTATTTTACCAGATACATTTACCTGTGCAGAAGCTGTAAAAGAAAAAACGATACATAAAAAAAGTAAAGATGATTGTGATAATTTCATTTGATTATTGGGATGAGAAAGGACGCACCCATTTTTTTGGTAAAAAATTTTCTTTTTCTTTAGATAGATCTACGGTACTGTCGATATACAACATACTGCCGCTTCCATTTAATGTAACATAACTTTCAACAGTAACGATAGGATCATCAACCCATTTTTTTTTATATTCGTCATGAATAAAATGAGCATATTGTAAGATCATATCCGGCTGTGTTTCCATCATCTTTTCCTGAAATGGTGTTAGGTATTGCGCATTCATTATTTCAATACGTGTTCCTGTTTTGGGATCTTTTACATGGAAGAAAGTTGTTCCTCCTTTTTCCATCAACATCACGCGCCAGGAAAAACGATAACCTTCTTCTGTCCAATATAAATCACCGGGGTAAAGTAAATAACGAAATGGAAGAATGATCTGCGTGGCCATATACACCGCTAACATCCCGTATAAAAACTGTTGTCTTTTTTCAGGGAAATTAAAATAGACAGTCTGCTCAGCTTGGTTATGCTCTTTTTTATAAAATATATTTTGCAAGAAATGAATTGCCCTGATATGTAAATCTTCAGAGAAAAAAATAATTGTAATGAAGATCATGATATAAGGAAACATACCGATCGTAAACAGCCATCCCGTAAATACATGAAATATTACCACAACGATATAAGCAATATTGCGTGTTTGTTTACGCAATAATAAATACCAGACTGTAAGATCGAATAAGGCTCCGAACCAGCTGAACAAATAAGCTATCCATACTTGGGTTAACAATGGGCCGATAACCGGTAAATAGCCATTTGCCGGCAACCATATTTTTAACGGCATTGCTCTGAACAACCAATCATAGTTCAACTTTGCAATACCTGCAAAAAAATAGATCAGGCAAATTTGCCATTTAAAAATATCAATCGTCCAGGCCGGAACATGTGTAACTTTTAATGAAGGTTTTCTAAACACATCTACGGAAAAATATCTTTGTGCAGGTACAAATAGTAATAAAAAAGTAATGATACTTATAACGTAGTAATGATTGAGGTAATAGGTTTTATCTATCAGTTCAACATATACAAAACTTATAAAAAAAGTAATGATCGCTATTCTGTAAAAGAAACCGATCATGATACATAAAGAAGCGATCAGCATAATAGCAAAGACCAAATACATACCAGTTTCCGGCAATGGCTTTATCCATTCAAATCCGTAAAAAGGAAAAAATAATTTAGGTAGTACATAAAAATTATACACCCATCCTTTTAATAAAAAACGAATAGTACTGATAAGCATAATTGCACCAAATGCTATTCTGAAAATAGCAAGTGGTGCAATATGTTTGTACTCTTTATCAGAGAACAACAGTTTGTTGACAAACCTCTTCAACCAAGTATTACTAGTCGCCGTCATTATCTTCGAATGTAATTAAAATGCCCATGGCAGATGTCATATCTGATTTTAATAAAACCAATAACTTTTGAACCTCTGTATATCCCGCGGTTAGTGCAGCAGTGTTAGTCTGAATCGTTGTTGATAAAGGATCGTTGACTGCCTGCATTTTCGCTATCGCTACATTGAACTGACTTTGAATAGTATCATTCAAAGAATGCCCGTGGTATTGCGCATTGATCTTTACCAGGTAATCATCTAATCCTAATCCATTTACTCCTTGTACGCTTTTACCTAAATAAATATTTTGTAATGATTGAAGTTGCGCCACTATCAACTGAGCCGAAATGCCCGAATAAAAAGCTTCAAGTTGGTTGGCTTGTATTCCGCCTCCTGTTAAACCAAGCGGGATAGCTATTTTATATTGTTTTAGAATATCAATATCCTGCGCCATTTGATTAACGACTAAACCATAAGAAGAACTATTAATATCTGAACCGGGAGCAGCTGAGAATTGCGTAATATAATTTCCGCCCGTGGTTACCCATGCCGTTAACGTTGCGTTTACTTCACTTTTGATATCTGCGGATACCGCATTTAAATAATTTTTACGGCTTGATGCACTTGCATCAGTAGTAAAATTAGCTAATACTATAGCATTGTCAGATCCAAATAATAAATAATCTATAGCCGGAAAGCCTTTAGCAGTAGTATTCCCAGCGCTTGTAACATTTGTGATATTCCCCGCGATATTTGCATCTACCTTAGTGGTATTTGAAGGGAAATAATCAATACTTCTTAATGTTATATCCATGGCAGGGCCAAACCCATCAAATGCAGATGTGTATTGCCTGGCAACATAGGCTGTTTTAAAAATAGCTTGTACGTGTAACAACTTTGTAGCATCAGGACTTTGAGTAAAATCGATGATCGCTGAATCTAAAGATGTCACAGCAATCGACAATGATTGATATTGCGCTATAATGATGTTGTTACCAATATTGATCAGCGTTGAATCCTTAGCAGTAACATTGGTACTATCCCCAGTATTAGGGGTTGATGTAGCTCCTTTTTTACAGGAAATAATCATCACCAAAAAGGTAAATGCGATAGAACTACTCAATAAAATAAAACGTTTCATACTAATTGTTTAATAACCGTAAACGAAAAAAAGTGAGGCGAAATTAGTGCCTCACCTCCTATTTTTAGAAAAAATTATTGTAGCGCTAACTGGCTTGGTGTGAAACCATATATCTGGCCAACACGCTGTCTGATAGCGTCAGTCTTAGCTTTGATCTGCGCAGCAGTTAAATTATTAATATCTACAAATTTGTACAGATCAGGATTGTTTGGAGAAACCGGATCTAATAATGTTTCCAATTCTAGTATCTGAGCATCTGTAATAACTCTTGTTGCACTTGTGTTATACTTTAAAGCACGGATAAAACCAAGTGTTTCAGATAATGTACCATAAGCAGCTACCGCATCTCCGCCGGCATCAATATTTGCGTCCGTTTCCTTCATTTCCTGAACAATTGCTGCTGCTTCTAACTGATCGAATGTTGTAATAATAACATTTGCCTGTGTAGTTTTACCCGCAACGTCTTTATTGCTAATAGCAGCACGGCCTTTTAAGAACGCATTCATAATGGTTGTGTTAGATCCAAGGCCTGCATCTACCTGGTTAGAATAACTGCCCCAATATCTTGCGCCTGTTGTAACACCGGGAAAAGTAACGGGTACTCCGAAGAAACCAAATGCTTTATCCCAGTTATGTTCAAGGTTAGTACCTGATCCTGTAACAACAATATTGTTATCAACTGAAGTTCCAATAGAATCAGTTAGAATACTAATGATCTGATGACCAAAGATACCCATGATCGATTTTTTGAAAACCTGGCTATAGAATACGCCATTAGGTGATAATAATAATTTTTTGTTTGCAAGTGAAACTCCAACGCCAGCAACACCTTGATTGGCTACAACTGTAGATTGGCTATACAATCCTACGCTATCAAAATAATTATTGAAGTCGGCTATTGCAGCCGGGGAACAATAGTCTGATAATTTTAGACCTGAAGCATTATAGTTATGATTAGAGTCAAGGAAATACCCGCCTGTATTATTGAACATGTCCTTCAACATTTGTGCACTCACAGGAGATCCACCCACAGTATTAGCTAAATTTATTTTTGCTCCGATCTGATCAGCCATTGTTAACAGCTTTACTTCATCGCTGTCATTTACATTAGCAAATGTATATGTAGCCGGCAATGTGTAGTATACAGTGCTATCTTTAGTAACATAAACAGTATTGGTTACAGTATCTTTTTTACAACTTACCAGCGAAAGGGTTGCTGCAATTGAAAGGGTTAAAAACGCTATTTTTTTCATGAATAATTTTATATTAGTTAGATGGTGATTTGAATTGCAAGATTAGTTCATCTAACTATTTTTGTTGTTACGATATCGGTAATAGGGTTTACATAATCGGGAAAACAACTTTTACGTAATGATGACAATAAAAAACGGGTAAGAAATTGATTCTTACCCGTTTAACTATTTTATATTGATACTTAAAAATACGCATTACTAATTCCATAGAAACTGCCAATATATGTCTTTAAGCTATCTACGTGCTGATAGCCATAATTAAAATTATAAAAGTTAGTCCCGTATTTAGTAAGGATATTGCCCACCTGAGAGTTATCATTTCTCCCTGCTTTGTAGTTTAAAGAATTAATTAATCCCCATGATGTAGAAAGATGCGCACGAGCCACAACATCGTCATGCAAAGAATCATTGGTTTGAGCCTGTCCTAATTCATAAATAGCCGCTCCTATTACTAACCTGTCTAATCCTGCAATAATAGTGTTTGCATCCGTTATCAAAAAGTAACTATTTGTAACAGGAACGTTGTTAGGAGGTAAAATATAATTATTGGTAATAGCAGCACGGCCAATTAAATAATTATCCATGATAACTGTATCTAAACCAAACACCGGACTTAAAGTTTTGGCATATCTTCCCCAATAATTTGATCCTGCTGTATCTATAGGGAAATTATTTGGTACGGCAAAGTAACCAAACGCCGCGTCCCAGTTACTATCAAGGCTAGCTGCGTTTTTAAGTATATTGATTGAATCATTCAGTTTGATCGTTTTAATCTGATAGCCTATCAATCCTTCCATTATAGAAGCCCTGATTATCTCACTATAGACATATCCATTACCCGATTGTAAGTACGAAACTCCTGGTTGTAATGTGCTATTACCAACACCAGCAACACCATTACTACCTGCCGCAGCAGAGTGGCTAAATAATACAATACTGTCAAAAAAATTAGTTAAGTCTGTTTGAGTAAGCGTTGTTGATAAGCTTTGTAAAGAGGGATATGATGCTGTTGTATATAAACTTGTTAAGGTTGCAGAATTTACTACAGTTCCTTGTGTATTTCCCTGGTTGACTGCAGTCAGCAATTGATCAACTGCAATAAGTGTTTTCTTTGCGCTCGAATCATTTACGTTCGAAAAATAATAAGAAGTTGGATATGGGAAGGGGACACCCTGCGGTACGTATGTAGTGATCTGTTTTCCACAACTCCAACAAAAAATGGCTATGACAAAAACAATGATAGCAATGTTGATCTTTTTCATTTTCTATAAATTATACTACAGTCAATACTGTATTTCAGGCTATAAAAGTAGTTTACCTGATCGATAAAAAACTACCGTTTACAATAATATTATTATTAAAAAAGGAGCAAGATCAAATCTTGCTCCTTCAATATTTATTCTCTCAAAAGTCTCCCTTTCAGGGGAGATTTAGAGGAGTTTCTTATTCTTCATCATCGAAGCTCATCGCTTCTTTGGTTGTCATTAGCAATTCATATTCTTCCTTGCTACCAACAATCATGTTTTCGAATTCTCTTAAGCCCGTACCCGCTGGTATTGGATGTCCTGTGATAACATTTTCTTTTAAGCCTAACATTAAATCAGTTTTACCATTGATAGCTGCACTACTTAATACTTTCGTTGTTTCCTGGAACGACGCAGCTGAGATCCAGCTTTGTGTGCCCAGAGATGCTTTTGTAATACCTTGTAACAACGGTGAAGATGTTGCAGGGCGCGCATCACGGAATTCAACTAGTTTTCTATCATTTCTTCTAAGAATAGAATTTTCTTCTCTAACATCACGAAGTGTAACGATCTGACCTGTTTTTAATTTAGAACTTTCTCCAGAGTCAGTAACAACTTTCTTATCGAAAATTGCATCATTCTCTGTGTTAAAATCTAATTTATCTTCAGTATCTCCTTCTAAGAAGATTGTATCACCAGCATCTTCAATGCTAATTTTACGCATCATCTGACGAACGATCACTTCGATGTGTTTATCATTGATTCTCACACCTTGTAAACGATATACTTCCTGAATTTCATTCACAACGTATTCCTGTACTGCGAAAGGTCCTTTAATTGCTAAGATATCAGCAGGAGCAGTTTGACCATCAGATAATGGAGAACCAGCTTTTACAAAGTCACCATCTTGAACCAAAATCTGGCGCGTCAATGGAACTAAGTATTTTCTAACAACACCATCTTTTGCTTCAACAATGATCTCTCTGTTACCACGTTTGATATTACCAAAAGCAACCACACCATCAATTTCACAAACAACAGCAGGGTTACCCGGGTTTCTTGCTTCGAATAACTCAGTTACTCTTGGAAGACCACCCGTGATATCTTTCAATTTGCTTAATACTCTTGGAATCTTAACTAGTACCTGACCGCTTCTCACGCTATCGCCTTCTTCAAGAACGATATGGCTACCAACCGGCAAGTTGTAAGATTTCATTTCTTTACCTTCAATAATGATAGAAGGTAATTTCGTTTTATCTTTTGTTTCGATAATTACTTTTTCCTTGTGACCTGTTTGTTCATCAGCTTCTTCACGGAAAGTAACACCTTCAATAACACTTTCAAATTTAACCTTACCAACAATTTCAGATACGATTACATTGTTGAACGGATCCCATGTACAGATCGCTTCCCCTTTTATAACTTTCTGGCCATCTTTTACATTCAATGTAGCACCGTAAGGAACGTTGTTCGTAATTAATAAACGATCGTTCTTCACATCCATGATACGAACTTCACCGGTACGACCGATAACAACATTGATCTTTTTGCCTTCAGCATCTTCAGTTGCTACAGTACGCAGACCATCGAATTGGATAGTACCATCAAATCTTGCAGGCAATTGAGATTCTACAGAAGCAGAACCGGCAACACCACCCACATGGAAAGTACGTAACGTTAACTGGGTACCTGGTTCACCAATGCTTTGTGCAGCGATGATACCAACAGCATCACCTTTTTGCGCTAAGTAACCGCTCGCCAAATTCTTACCGTAACATTTTACACACACACCGCGTTTGCTTTCGCAAGTCAATACAGAACGTATTTCAACAGTTTCGATTCCTGCTTCCTGAATTTTGTTAGCTGTATCTGCAGAAATTTCTTGTCCTGCTGATGCTAATAAAACTTCAGTTACCGGATGGAACACATCATGTAAAGATGTACGTCCTTCAATTCTATCTGATAATTCTTCAATAATATCTTCATTATCTTTTAATGCTGAAGTTGCAATACCACGTAGTGTTCCACAATCTTCATCATTGATAACAACATCCTGCGCCACATCCACCAAACGACGGGTTAAGTAACCCGCATCTGCCGTTTTCAAAGCCGTATCCGCCAAACCTTTACGAGCACCATGCGTTGAGATAAAGTACTCCAATACATTCAAACCATCTTTAAAGTTTGATAAGATCGGGTTTTCAATGATCTCACTTCCTGATGAACCGGATTTACGTGGTTTAGCCATCAAACCTCTGATACCGGCAAGCTGTTTAATTTGTTGTTTACTACCACGCGCTCCGGAATCAAGCATCATATAAACAGAGTTGAAACCTTGTTTATCGTTCGCTAATTCTTTGATCAACGTTTCAGTAATTCTTGTATCTACTCTACTCCAGATATCTACAGTTTGGTTATAACGCTCGTTATTCGTGATAAGACCGTTATTATAGTTACCCCAAACTTCATCAACTTCAACTGTTGCGTTGTCAATCAATTCTTGCTTGATAGCAGGAATGATCAAGTCATTGATGTTGAACGATAGTCCACCACGGAATGCCATACGGTATCCTAAAGTTTTAATATCATCCAGGAATTTAGCTGTAGTAGGAACGTTTGTCCATTTAATGATGTCACCTACGATCTCTCTTAAAGATTTCTTAGTTAACAAGGCATTGATGAAACCAACTGATTTTGGAACGTGCTGGTTGAAGATTACTCTACCAACAGTTGTTTCGATCAATTTGTATGTTAATGAACCATCTTCATTTCTAAAGTTTGCTTTTACTCTGATATGAGCATGTAAGTCAACTTGTTTTTCGTTATAAGCGATGATCACTTCTTCAGCATTGTAGAAAGCTTTTCCTTCGCCTTTTACTTTTTCTGTAGCAGTAGATTTTTTACCCTTGGTGATGTAATACAATCCAAGCACCATATCCTGCGAAGGAAGGGTGATAGGTGTACCATTCTGAGGGTTCAAAATGTTATGAGAAGAAAGCATTAATAACTGTGCTTCTAAAATTGCAGCATTGCTTAAAGGAACGTGAACCGCCATCTGATCACCATCGAAATCGGCGTTGAAAGACGTGGTTACCAAAGGATGCAATTGTATTGCCTTTCCTTCGATCAATTTTGGTTGGAAAGCCTGGATAGATAATCTATGTAAGGTCGGGGCTCTGTTCAACATTACCGGATGGCCTTTCAAAATATTTTCTAAGATATCCCAGATGATCGCTTCTTTTTTATCTACCAGTTTACGGGCAGACTTAACAGTTTTAACGATACCTCTTTCAATCAATTTGCGAATGATAAATGGCTTGAACAATTCAGCAGCCATATCTTTTGGTAAACCGCACTCATGCATTTTCAATTCCGGTCCTACAACGATTACAGAACGACCTGAATAATCCACACGTTTACCTAGTAAGTTCTGACGGAAACGTCCTTGCTTACCTTTCAATACATCTGATAAAGATTTCAATGCACGTCCACCTTCTGCTTTAACAGCATTTGATTTACGGCTATTATCAAATAATGAATCGATCGCTTCCTGTAACATACGTTTTTCATTACGTAGGATAACTTCAGGAGCTTTAATTTCTAATAATCTTTTCAAACGGTTGTTACGAATAATAACACGACGATAAAGATCATTCAAATCTGATGATGCAAAACGGCCACCATCCAAAGGAACTAAAGGACGTAACTCTGGTGGAATAACCGGGATATATTGCATAACCATCCATTCAGGACGGTTGTTAATTCTTGTATTAGCATCACGGAAACTTTCTACTACGCTTAGACGCTTTAAGGCATCCGCTTTACGTTGCTGAGATGTTTCGTTAGCTGCAGAGTGACGAAGATCAAAACTTAACTGATCAAGGTCGATGCGCTGTAATAAATCATGCACCGCTTCTGCACCCATTTTCGCGATGAATTTATTTGGATCTTCATCAGCAAGGAATTGGTTATCCTTTGGTAAAGTATCCAAGATATCAAGGTATTCTTCTTCAGTTAATAAATCACCAAAGTTTTGGCCCTTATCAGCGCGGATACCTGATTGTATTACTACAAAACGTTCGTAGTAAACGATCGTTTCTAATTTTTTAGAACTCATTCCCAACAAATAACCAATCTTGTTAGGCAATGATTTGAAGTACCAGATATGAACAACAGGCACCACCAATTTGATGTGACCCATTCTTTCACGACGTACTTTCTTTTCAGTTACTTCAACACCACATCTGTCACACACAATTCCTTTATAACGGATACGTTTGTACTTTCCGCAAGCACATTCGTAATCTTTTACCGGACCAAAAATTCTTTCGCAAAACAAACCATCTCTTTCAGGTTTGTAGGTACGATAGTTAATTGTCTCAGGCTTCAAAACTTCTCCATAACTTCTTTCCAAAATACTATCCGGAGAAGCTAAACCAATTGTGATCTGAGAAAAAGTTGATCTAGGACGATTTTCTTTTTTGAATGCCATATTATTTGTAGTTAATATTTTTTAATGATGCTTTTCAAAGTCAAAATTCAAAAGTAAAAAGCCAAAACTTTTAGGTTTTAACTTTTCACTTTTGATTTTAAAATTTATTCGAAAGTTAGATCTAAACCTAAGCCTCTTAATTCATGAACCAATACATTGAATGATTCAGGAACACCTGGTCTTGGAATATTTTCACCTTTCACAATTGCTTCGTAAGTTTTTGCTCTACCGATGATATCATCAGATTTCAATGTCAACAATTCTTGTAAAATGTTAGATGCACCATAAGCTTCCAGTGCCCAAACTTCCATTTCCCCAAAACGTTGTCCACCAAACTGCGCCTTACCACCTAATGGCTGTTGCGTGATCAAACTGTATGGTCCGATTGAACGGGCATGCATTTTATCATCCACCATATGGTGTAATTTGATCACGTAGATAATACCAACTGTTGCTTTCTGATCAAAACGTTCTCCTGTTTCTCCATCATACAAATAAGTATGACCGAATGTAGGAAGGTTAGCTTCAGCAATTTTATCAGCAATTTCTTCAACGCTTGCACCATCAAAGATTGGCGTAGCGAACTTCATTCCTAATTTTTCACCAGCCCAGCCTAATACAGTTTCGTAGATCTGTCCAAGGTTCATACGACTAGGTACACCCAATGGATTTAGTACGATATCAACCGGAGTTCCGTCTTCTAAGAAAGGCATATCTTCCTGACGAACGATCTTAGCAACAATACCTTTGTTACCATGACGGCCCGCCATTTTATCACCTACTTTCAACTTACGTTTAATAGCAAGGTAAACTTTAGCCAATTTCAATACACCTGCAGGTAATTCATCACCGATGCTGATATTGAATTTTTCTCTCTTATAACGACCTAATTCTTCGTTGAATTTAATATTATAGTTATGCAATAGAACGTTGATCAGGTCATCCGTTTTAGCATCGCCTGTCCAGTTTAATGGATTTACATTTAAGTAATCAACGTTAGCTAAATTCTTTTGATTGAACTTAACATTTTTGCCGATCAATGATTCACCAAAGTTGTTGCTAACACCTGCAGAAGTTTTGTCTTTCAACAAAGTATGCAATTTGCTTACAACAAGATCCAATAGATCAAGCTCATTCTTTTCATGCGTTTTTTCGATCTTATCTAAGCTAGCTTTTTCTCTAACCTTAGCGTTCTTATCTTTTTTAGCACGTTGGAATAATTTCTTATTGATAACAACACCTTCTGTACCACTTGGCGCTTTTAAAGAAGCATCTTTAGCATCACCAGCTTTATCACCGAAGATCGCGCGTAACAACTTCTCTTCAGGAGTTGGATCACTTTCACCTTTTGGAGTGATCTTTCCGATAATGATATCGCCTTCTTTAATATGAGCACCGATACGGATGATCCCATTAGAATCAAGGTCTTTAGTAGCTTCTTCACTAACATTCGGAATGTCCGGTGTTAATTCTTCTTCTCCTAATTTAGTATCACGTACTTCAGTTTCAAATTCACTGATGTGTAGTGATGTGAACCAGTCATCTTTAACAACTTTTTCAGAGATTACGATCGCATCCTCAAAGTTGTACCCTTTCCATGGCATGAATGCCACTTTCAGGTTACGGCCCAATGCCATTTCACCACCTTGTGTTGCGTAACCTTCTGTTAAGAAATCACCTTCAACAACCTTCTGGCCTTTAACTACAGCCGGACGTAAGTTGATACATGTTTCCTGGTTAGTTCTGATGAACTTAGTTACTTTATATATTTTAAGATCTTCTTCAAAGCTTACTAATTGTTGTAATTCGCTTCTTGTATAACGAACATGAATTTCGTTACCATCAACGTATTCTACAACGCCGTTTCCTTCTGCATGTAATTGAATTCTTGCATCACGTGCTGCTTTACCTTCCAAACCAGTACCAACGATAGGTACCTGCGGACGTAGTAATGGTACAGCCTGACGTTGCATGTTCGATCCCATCAAGGCACGGTTAGCATCATCATGTTCAAGGAACGGAATCAATGAAGCACTTAAACCAACAATTTGGTTTGGCGCCACATCCATGTATTCCACTTCGTTTTTATCTAAGATTGGGAAATCACCTGTCTGGCGACTCTTGATTCTTTCTTCAACGAAATTTCCTTTATCATCTAAATCGATATTTGCCTGTGCAATTTTCGCGGTATCTTCTTCTTCAGCTGATAAGAAAGTGATTTTTTTCATATCCACTTTACCATGATCTACTTTACGGTAAGGTGTTTCGATAAAGCCCATGTCATTGATCTTAGCATGTACACAAAGTGTAGATATCAAACCAATGTTCGGACCTTCAGGTGTTTCGATTGTACAAAGACGACCGTAGTGAGAATAATGCACATCACGTACTTCAAAGCCGGCTCTTTCACGACTAAGACCGCCTGGCCCTAGCGCTGAGATACGACGTTTGTGCGTGATCTCGCTCAACGGATTCGTTTGATCTAAGAATTGAGATAACTGAGATGTACCAAAGAATGAATTGATAACAGAAGATAATGTTCTTGCATTGATCAAATCAACCGGAGTAAATACTTCATTATCACGTACGTTCATTCTTTCACGAATGGTACGAGCCATACGCGCCAAACCTACACCGAACTGAGCGTATAATTGCTCACCCACTGTACGTACACGGCGATTGCTTAAATGATCGATATCATCTACTTCACTTTTACCGTTGGTTAATTGAACCAATGTTTTAATGATTGCGATGATGTCATCTTTAGTCAATACTTTTTTCTCAATAGGGAAATTCAAACCTAAACGACGGTTGATCTTGTAACGACCAACTTCACCTAAGTCATAACGCTTATCAGAGAAGAATAATTTATCGATAATACCACGAGCCGTTTCGTTATCAGGAGCATCAGCACCACGCAATTGGCGATAGATATGTTGCACCGCTTCTAACTCACTGTTCGAAGTATCTTTATTTAATGTATTGTAGATAATAGCGTAATCGCCACTAACTTCTTCTTTTTGGATAAACACGCTTTTCACTTCCATATCAGCGATCATAGCGATGTTCTCTTCGTCTAAAACTGTATCTCTTTCCAACACAATTTCATTACGTTCGATACTTACTACTTCACCGGTATCTTCATCCACGAAATCTTCCACCCATGTACGTAATACACGAGCAGCAAGGCGTTTACCTTCGTAATTTTTAAGTATTTTCTTATCAACTTTCACTTCATCAGCCATGCCGAAAAGTTCAAGGATATCTTTATCTGTTTCGAAACCGATAGAACGTAACAAAGTTGTTACAGGGAATTTCTTCTTACGGTCGATGTACGCATACATTACATTATTAATGTCTGTAGCAAACTCCATCCATGCTCCTTTAAAAGGAATCACTCTCGCGGAGTAGATCTTAGTACCATTCGGGTGAACCGATTGGCCGAAGAATACACCCGGAGAACGGTGAAGCTGAGATACAACAACACGTTCAGCACCATTGATAACAAATGTACCACGTGGTGTCATATAAGGAATGTTTCCTAAGAATACATCCTGAACGATCGTTTGGAAATCCACATGCTCTTCATCATTACAGCTAAGGCGAAGCTTTGCTTTTAATGGAACAGCATACGTTAAACCTCTCACGTTACACTCATCAATAGTGTAACGTGGCGGATCAACGAAGTAGTCTAAGAATTCCAGTACGAAGATGTTACGCGTATCAGTAATAGGAAAGTTCTCCTTAAATACACGGAAGAGACCTTCGTTATTACGCTTATCCGGCGTAGTTTCTAACTGGAAAAAATCTTTAAATGATTGGATCTGGATCCCAAGCAAATCTGGTGTTTCTGCTAGTAATTCAACCTTACCGAAGTTGATACGTTTAGCAGCTAGTGATTTTGTTGCAGACATATTTGTTATTAAAACGTTTTAGTGCTGAGAAGGTTCTCTAAATTTGATTAAATAGCAGTTAAGCCACTAATTCGAAATTAGAGGAGGGCAAAGGTATGAATTAATTATTGAAATATAAAGGCTAAATCAGGAATTTTACGTATTTAGGAATGGTTTTTGTTAAAATAGGGTGAAAATGGACGATTTTAATTGTAAATCAGCCCATTAGCTAAATTTACTAGTCTTCTTTTCGTTGAATTTGCTGTAAATATCTTTGAAAAGTTTGGTACCCATTTTTATCGGGGACATCAAAATCAATCATTTTTTCACTGCTTGTATCAAAAATTTGCCAATTATGCGTTTTAGAAATTGTAACGAGTTCGTAAAGTCCCCTTTCGCCATAAAGACTAAACATCTTATTACTTACTAATTCATCGTCAAGAAAATAATCAATTATAAAATCATCGCCTTTGATTTCTACATGATGATCGTCCAAAATTATACTTTTGAATTGTTTAGTAAGGATAGAATCAAAATCAATTGGACGAAGAAGACTTTCATCCACTTCGTCCATTGATATTATTTTTTGATCAGAATTAAATATTACTATATCCCAACTCATTTTATTTCTATTTAAATATTCTATCGAAGAATTCCAACATCGCCTGCCATGAACCTTTATTTGCTGCTTCATTATAAGCAATAGGCATATTGAATTTTTTACCAATAGCTGTTGCTTCAGGATTTGAGAAAGCATGTGTTGCTCCCGGATAATCAATGTATTTATAATCTGCTCCGATCGAATCCATTTGTTTTTTAAATTCGGCCACTTCTGCGGCTTTGATGAATTGATCATCCGCACCATGACATGCTAATACTTTTGCTTTCAATGAACTTTTAACCGGTGGTACGCCTAATAAACCTCCATGAATATCTGCAATACCTTTTACATCTGCACCTAACTTAGCAGCATTAAAAATCATTGAACCACCAAAACAATAACCTACTGCTGCTACTTTTGATTGATCAGTAACTGCATACGTTTTTACCTTCGTTAACGCTGCATCAAAACGTTTTTTTGCTAAAACAGGATCTTTATAATATGGCGTTGCTAATGCAACTGCGTCTGTAGGATTGCTTGCAACTGTGCCATTACCATAATAATCTATTACAAAAGCTATGTAGCCTGCTGCTGCTAATTGTTTAGCACGGTTTCTTGTATAATCAGTTACACCCCACCATTCAGGCGCGATCAATATTGCCGGGCGTTTTTTTGTATTGGTTGAATCGTATGCAACAAACCCAACCAGTGTACTAACGCCATCGGTGTATGTAACAGATCCTGATTTAACCCCTGCAGCACTTTGTGCTTTTATTGTAGTAGCGAATAAAAAGGAAATTGCTACAAGCATAACTGACAATATGATCGAACGTTTCATTTTGTGGTATTTTTTAAAGTGAATATTTTTTATGTGTGAAACTTTTTTATTCAACAATTTATGTGCTAGTTTTTTTGCCGGCAAGTCGGGAAGACGTCTTTCCGGCTTGCCGGTAAAATTTACACTATTTATAAATTCGTTTTTTGCTTTCTAAATATTTATCCCTGATAACGGCAGATAATGTTTTATCATACACTTTACTTTCTACCCATGATATGATATCTAAATAAGCGAAAGATCTTGTTTCAAACCTACTCTTTTCAAGACTCTTTATTTGACTGAGGAACTTTTCAAACTCAGGTCTTAGCTGATGTCTTGACATGTGAAAAGAACCTCGTAAAAATTTAAACATTGCTTCTTCTACCACGGTCAAATTTTGCATTTTAGACATGAAACGATAAACAGATTTTGTCAACGAATCCATGATCTCGAAATTACCTAATTCAAAATGCGACATCAAATGAAGCAAGCGTGCATAACATTGCAAGTCGCTGCGCATATCTAAATTTTCATTGATTATTTTTTGCAGATAATCAATACAAGTACTGTAATCTCCGCTACCAAAATATAACGAAGCTATTTTATAATTGAAAACCAGGATACGGTGGTTATCTAAATACTGGGCGTACTCAACAAGCTTTTCTTCTATCTTAGGTACCAGCGATAACCCCTCTGCAAAAGTACCGTGCATGAAATGACGATTCAGCTTTGCGCTATTGATAAAGATGAATGTCTGTACCCGGTGATTATCATGTTTGTTTGCAATAGACGATTCTGCAAACCTTTCAAACTTACGTAGCGTGACATCGAATTTCTGATAATTTCTCAGATCGTAATGCGCGTTTAATAAGTTGTGTATCCCTTTAATATAATAACCTGTTTCTACTTTGATCATGATCTGTTGTTCATCAAACAGATCTACCCATTGTTGCGAATGGCGATAATACATTACATAATCCTGACGGATAAATGTGTACCAGCAATAACATTGGCTTAAATATAATTTTTCGTAAAACCCGGTTTGTTCATGCGCATCTTTAGGTAAATTATTAAACAAGAAACGCTTTACAGCTTCCTCATCTTTTTGATTTCTTGCATGACCATTATTGATATACCAACTATACAATTGTAATGCAAGATTAGATAGCTTAACTACCATTTCTACACGGACGTTCACTTCATCAGCTTCTAATGCAAGACTTTCCGCGCGTTCCTGAATACTTTTTTCTACGTGCAGTGTTTCAATTTTCTTTTCCCAGGCAATTACCTGCGTCAAGAAATTGTATTTGTAGTGAGACTTGGCTGTATCTTTTAGTTTTTCTAATATTTTTAAGCTCTGCTGGTACAAGCCCTTGTTGTATAAAATACGGGCATAATCCAACTGTTCATTTAATTGAAGATCGATACTCTCTGTACTTTTTAATACGCGTAAGCTTGCCAGCAATTGTTTGTATAAATGAACTTTAATGTTAGAAAGCTGCGGTTTTTTTATGGAAGGCAATCTCTTTAACAATAATGTTTCATCATACTCTGTTAACTTATCCAAAGCATCGAACAGTTCGATGATCTTAAGATCTTCGTTAGCCGAGCTTCTCTTTACAAACAGTTTGAAATTCCGTTTTTCAGACTTTTCTAAGGAATGCACTAATTGAAATAAAATATCTGTAAAACGGTTGGACATCATTAATTATTTTTCACAAAACACAGTACTAATAAGCATTCCAGTGAATAACTGGCGCCTTTAGCATAATAAAAACCTTTATATTATGGCTATGAAGGTAGTAAAATGCATCTTACCTTCGTTAAAGAAAGATGCAAAATTACAAAAAGCAGGCAATCGTTAAAGGAGCAATCAATCGTTAGAAATCAGTAATCACTGATTAAGATATTAAAAGAAGCTGTGAATCAGCCTGGACCAGATCAATTAAGAATTTCATATAGCAAGCAATCGTTAAAGTCCTTCCGTTTCTACGGCAGGACTTCTTATTTAGAGAAATCCTTTCCGTGATGCAAAGATGTGCAAAATTTTACAAAAACATAACATTCAGAAATTTATTTTTTACGCTTAGTTATCAATAACGAAATCCGGTTTATTGATAAAAGTACTATTGAATCTAAATACCGGATTAGTACTTACATCCAGATACGGCGATTGAGTTGGATTTGTATGAAGGAAGTAATAAAATTTGACTTGAATAGTTCCAAAAACAAGGTTCTCATTACGTGTACGGAAACCAATACCAACTTCCGGATAGACATTTTGTTTATCTATATTAATATCTTGCTGATATGGTGTTAGGATTGCTACATCTGCGAATGCAAATGGTGCAAATTTAAAACCGGCATGTTTCACATTATTATAAAAGTCAGCCTCAAACTGAATAGTCGTACGTATTTGAGTTGGCAAAATCATTGAGTTATAGTTATAGCGTGGAAGGCCATATAGCTGGCTTTGTAACATTAAAGGTTGTGTTAACAATGTATCGGGATTAATTTGTTTGGCAAATCCTGCGGTAACAAAAAAACGATTAAACCAGGTGGGAGTAAGCTCTCTTAATCTTGTAAAATGAAGTACATTAAGCAATACACCAATATCTTCAAAACTATGGTTATTGCTATACCCTCCTGCTTTTAGCGTGATATCATAATAAGAGCCTTTTTTTGTAAAGTGAGTTATTTCAGTAGCTACCCCATAATAAGGAGCTTCTCGTTCATGGTTATGATCCAGTGTATCTCTACCTACTTCATCTGTCCAGCCGCCGATCAAAGAGGCAGAAAAGCCTTCGGGCACATCCTCCGTTAAACCAAAACCATAAATATAATTTGTTTTATATAATGTCTGCCTGAAAACGCTAAGCTCACCCAACACTGCTTTTCGGGAAACGTATTGGTAATGGTTTGAATAAATTGAATCAGGAAGTGTTACAAACTGTTTGTCAATGCCACGAAGCGCAATGAATTTATGGTAACGAGCTTCGGCATTTTTGTACAGAAAATTTCTACTGCCAATATTATATCCATACCATGCATCAATATTATAATAATCGTATTTATATAGCCTTTGAAATAAAGTCCGGTTATTAATTACGGGCGTATCGTTTGCTTTATATAAACTGGTGAGGTTATTGCTATAACTTAATTCTAATGCACCCGTCCAATGCATGTATTCACTTACCAGGGGTTTTTCGAAAATGCTAGAAATATATGTTTCCTGATCTCCGCTACCGGTAAAAGAGCCATTAAAATTTTGATACCCCATATCCCAATTAATAAAAGAACCTCTTATGTTGCGCCTGATTATTTCACCCAGATACGCAAATTGGTTTTTCCGGGTTGCATCATAAGAAACACCTCCCTGAACTCTTGTCCCTGTTCCTGCAAAATTCTCATCCCTCGCTACAACTTTTCCTTTTTCAATTCCCTGTAAACCTCCTCTTGAGAGATCAATAGTGCTAACGGCAATAGAAAATACATCTTTCGTAATTACAATAACATCCACTCCTCCTTTATCTTCAGGATCCGTTATTATTAAAATACGGGCATCCGTGAGATATGGCTGGGACCGTAAAAGTCTTTCATTATCTGCCATTAAATAAGGATATACTTTTTGGCCCTCCTTAAATAATAAATCATTTTGAATCACCTTAGCCCTGGTATTTTTGTGGAACGCTTCGGCAACTCGTGCACCAAAATCTTTTCGTAATAGTGTAGTATCATTAATATTTCTATCAAAACCAATGCTTAAAAATTCGATTGTCTTAATAGTTTTTCCGGCAAATTTCAAATAAGGATTAACGGTTTTAACAACCGATACAACAGGAGGGTCTGTTGCAATAGTGTTCCCTAGTCTACCTAACAAACCTTTTTTCTTTGCAAGAAAAAAAGTGTCTTTCTGTGGCAACAAAGGATTCATCATGCTATCCTTTTGTTGTTTATGATCTTTTATAGTTGTATCGACTGATACATGAGATGTGACATGTGTTGCAGTATCATTTTGTTTTATAGCATCATTTTGTTGTGACACGGAATCTTTTTTCTCTATGCTCTGTTGTGCCTTCGCCACTGAACCAATGGAGAAAAACAAAAAGCACATACATACAATAAAAGATAATTTGCGCATCAACATAGACAATCTGTATTATTATAAAGGTATTGATTTGATCAAGAATGAAAATCAATAATACACTAAATGCATCAATCGTTGTTATTCATTTTCAATACCCATCGCAGACAATTTCATTTTTTCCGCTGTTTCATGGCCTACATATTTTTCAATTCTTCCTTCGACTAAATAAATTACCGGCGTTAATAAAATGGCACTGATAGCTTTGAATGTATAATTCATAATGCCGACTGCTAGTATTAATTGCCAGCTGAAAACTCCGCTGAAGGCAATAAATAAAACGATATAACTATCCACAATTTGTGATACCAATGTTGAACCCGTTGCGCGTAACCATAAATATTTATGACCCGTTATTTTTTTTATTTTATGAAACACCGTAACATCCACAGCCTGACTAACTAAAAATGCCACCAAACTACCAATGATGATACGCATGTTTTGTCCGAATATAGCATTGTACGAATCCTGAATATTAGGAACTCCCTGTCTGCTGCTGCTTTGTATCCACATATCTGCCGGAGGAATATGTATCGATAAAAAATACATCACAAATGCATATGAGATAAGTACCACTGCAGTTAAAGACATTCTGCGGACTGCCTTAGGGCCGTAATATTCGTTTACAATATCTGTCATCACAAATTCGAGCGGCCATAATAAAACCCCGCAGGTTAAAACAAAAGACATGCCGCTTTGCCCGAATAGCATGAAGTTTACTGGATGCATGCCCAACAATTTCTCCAAAGAAAATAATTTAGTGCCGATACTTTCAGCGATCAATGCATTGGCAACAAAAAAAGCAGTTAAGCCAATGAATAATTTTGTCGGTTTATCTTTTAGGATATTGTTGATCATGATGGTAATTAATAATTGATAATTAGTAATTAATAATTTTTAAAGGCCTATCAAAAAGTAGCCTATTTGTAACAGTAATAATAGAAAATTAAATCTTATCATCCATACAGGAATTTCGGATTTTCGTTTTGTTACAAACAAGACAAGTAGAACAACATTAAAGATAGCATTGATAATGACGGCACTATAACCCAATACGACAAAAGTACTTTCAAGAGGATTTAATTGGATGGCGCCGGTAAATACTACATCTTTTTTATGTAAATTTTCAACAACGCGTAATATCACTGCGATTATAAAACAGCAATTGCAGATGACAACAAGTTTGGAGAAAAAACGCATGGATATTGAATAAGTAAGATTTGATATGTAATATTAAATAGCCAATATAAAATATTTACTGGTTCTTCCCGGTTAGCATTGGCACAAAAGAAAAATTTTCAAATGCTTCTTCTGTTGTAGTACCATCTGCATTTTTTGTAATGCGTAACATGCGTTGCTGATCTCCTTCATCTACAGGAATAACCATTTTACCGCCTGTCTTTAACTGATCCAATAATTTTGGTGGAATAAATGGTGCGGCCGCAGTGATGATCACTTTATCAAATGGCGCATACGTTGGTAAGCCTTCGTAGCCATCTCCGTAAAAGAATTTTATATTGGGATATTTTGCTCTGAGGATGAAATTTTTTGTCTTATCAAATAATCCTTTTTGCCTTTCGATCGTAAATACTTTAGCGCCCATTTCGGCTAGTACACTTGCCTGGTAAACGCTACCTGTTCCTATTTCTAAAATTTTATCGAGAGGTTTTATCTGCAGTAATTGAGTTTGATATGCTACTGTGTATGGATGAGATATCGTCTGTCCGTCGCTGATAGGAAATGCCCGGTTTTCGTAAGCGATCTCATCAAAAGCACTGTCAAGAAAAAAATGGCGAGGAATATTGTTTATCGCAGCCAACACATTGGTATCCGAAATACCTTTTTCTTTCAGCAGGTCTGTTAGCTTTTTTCTTAAGCCTTTATGTCTATATGTATCTTCAAATTTGTTCATAAACCTCTAGTCAGTAGAATTATTTTGTTGCAAGATAAATAAAACCACTGAGACACTGAGTTCAGTAAGAAACACGGAGTTGCGAATGTTTGCCTGAATTGGGATTCGTGAGATTAATAGGATTCTATCTTCTCAAATCCGAAAATCCATTAATCTCACGAATCCCAATTCAGACAATATACGAGACAAAAAAATTGGCTATGATTATAAAATCATAGCCAATAACATTTATCAAAAATCAAACTCAAAAATTAGAACCAGCTTCCTATTAATTTTTCGTCATTACTTTTCAATCTTTCTCTTCTGCGTCTAACTTTCACGCCGTGATGTATAGCTGTGTAGATCATCAATGGAATGAATGCGAATATCAATGGAGGAATTCCCATCATGCTGATCCATTTACCACCGTACATTTTACGCATTGGGCGTCTTAGTCTTTCAGCAATTAAATACATTGAAGGAACGATGATCAATGTCATAAAGAATGCGAATGCTAAACCAAAAATAATCGTCCAGCTCAATGGTTTCCAGAATGCTACGTTATCTCCACCAAAGAAAATATGCGGATTTAAATGTGTGAATAACGAGATGAAATCGATATTGAAACCAACCGCAATTGGTATGAACCCTAGTATTGCAGCCAATGCAGTTAACAATACCGGAATGATACGTGTTTTACCAGCCTGAATCACCGCTTCTTTTGTTTTCATTCCACGGCCACGTAATTCATCTGTGAATTCGATAACAAGAATACCATTTTTTACCACGATACCTGCCAGGCCTACAATTCCCAAACCTGTCATTAATACCGATACCTGCATACCTGTTATTGAGAAACCCAGGAATACACCTATCACACTGAATATAATTTCTGTTAAGATAATGATCGGCTTGCTGATTGAGTTGAACTGCAATACCAAAACCAATAAGATCAATCCTAATGCGATACACAAAGCTTTTAATAAGAACGCGCCTGTTTCTGCTTGCTGTTCCCCTTCACCGGTTTGTTTGATAGTTACACCATCTTCCTTGCCCTTGAAATTATCAATATACTTTTTGATATCCGCATTTACAGCGGTTGCATTATACCCTTTTGTAGTTAACACATTTGATATAAGCGTGATCTGGCGTTTTTGGTTTTTACGTTTGATACTACCGAAAGTACTTGTAGGCTCAACTGTTACCAATGCACTGATCGGAATATTTTTCACTGCTCCGCCTGTCGCCATATCTCTAAATGAGATACGCATGTTTAACAAGTTCGACAAATTATTACGTTGTAATTCATTGTTACGTAATTGGATTTTATATTCGTCTTTACCTTCTTTTATCTTCGATACTTCTCTACCAAATAAACCGGTACGAATAGCCGTACCAATTTGTGCAGAGGTAACGCCTTCTGCAAGGGCACGTTCACGATCAACGGTCAAAGTAATTTCAGGATTATTCAAATCAACGTCCATTTTCAGTTCTTCAACACCCGGAACCTGAATAGAATCTAAATAATTTTTTAACCGAACAGAAGTTTTTACTAAATGATCAAAATCATCACTCGATATTTCTATGTTGATTGGAGGATCTGTTGGCGGACCGCTACTTTCCTGGTCAACACTGATCTCTGCTCCCGGAATTCCTTTCATTGCAGCCCGAATTTTATCCATATATGGAACTGTACTTACTCCATTTCTTTTTGCAAATTCAACAAAAGAAACCTGTATTCTACCTAATTCACTTCTCGTACTTCTATCGCCTGTGCTTGGATCGCTTGCACCGATTGCTACATTACTAATCACACTTTCTACTACAGGATTTTTTATTCCTTTTGCTCTGTCAATACCTAATACCTGGTTTACTCTTCCTTCTAAAACGTTTGTTACAGAATCTGTGTATTCAACTCTTGTACCAACCGGTAATTTTAAATAAACATATACCTCGTTAGGATCTGCTTTAGGGAAGAAAGTGATACCTACCCATCCGCTTTGAATAGATGCAGAGAAAATAAAAAATGAAACAAATAATAAACCTACAGTACCTAATAATAAATGCACCGGCCTCCATCCTTTTAATGCCCAACGCAACAAGCTTTCGTAATGGCCCATGATCCAAGGCAATGCCCTGTTTTGAAATGCATGAATCGCATCATCAAATATGTAACGGTTTAGCACCATCAATATCATAAAGAATATAAGCAGGTTACCTAAGAATGGTGCACCCAATATATCTAACAATGCACCTAATGCAATGATTACCCAGAATGTTGGCCTTTTGAAAATAAGGTTCTTTGCTTCTTTTTCTTCGCCTTCAGGATGATTCATAAAATCAACCGCAAAAACCGGATTCATAATAAATGCAACTACCAAAGAAGAGGCTAATGTAAATATCAACATCGTTGGTAAATACACCATGAACCTACCGATAATTCCAGGCCAGAAAAGCAATGGAAAGAATGGAGCCAATGTTGTTAATGTTCCTGCCAATACAGGAATAAAAACTTCACCCGCCGCCATTTTGGTAGCAATATTAATTGGAATAGATCCTTTACCACCTGTGAAAATTCTATGTGTATTTTCTATCACAACGATCGCATCATCCACAATAATTCCCAGCCCAAATAACAAGGCAAATAACACGATGAAGTTTAGCGTAACATGTGTTCCTACTATCAGATCTGCACCCGGTAAAAATACAAATGCCATGAACATACTAAGCGGAACCGACAATGCCACAAAGAAGGCATTCGTAACGCCCATGAAAAACATTAATACGATCAACACCAAAATAAATCCGATTACAATTGAGTTAACCAGATCATTAAATGATGTTTTTGTTTTAATACTCTGATCGCCCGTGATAACCGCTTTTAAATTATCAGGATAAATTACACCCCTGCTTTCGTTCACTACTTTTTGAACAGCATCACTTGTTTCAATTAAATTTTCGCCGCTACGTTTGATGATATTTAATGTAACCACATTCTTACCGTCTAAACGCGCGAAACTTTCCGCATCTTTTGTAGTGTCTTTAATTACCGCGATATCTTTTAAATAAATTGGTGCGCCGGCAGTGTTACGTACCAATACTTTTTCAATGTCATATGCAGTATGAAACTGCCCTTTCAATTGAAGGTTACGTTTCATATCACCTACATCTAATAAACCACCTGAGATATCAAGGTTTTCTGATTTTACCGCATTGGCAATATCATCAAACGTAACACCGGCAGCCTGCATACGATCATTATCTACGTTGATCTGAAACTCGCGTTCAGGAGCACCCACAATATCAACGCGATTGATTTGTGAAATATCTTCTAACTTATCTTTCAGGTCATCAGCAAATTTTTTCAAATGCTGCATATCATAATCACCACTAAGGTTCACATACATGATCGGCTGATCACTTAAGTTAACTTCCAGTGCCGTAGGTTCTTGTGTTAGATCAGTAGGAAGATCCTGCTTCGCTTTATCGATCGCATCCTTTACTTTTTGTAGCGCGATCTCCGTTTTTACATCTGTATCAAACTCTACTACGATAGCCGAATAGTCTTGCTGAGAGGTACTGGTGAATTTTTTAATTTTAGCACCGGTAATTCCCTTGATCTGTTTTTCGATCGGCCTTGTAACAAGGTTCTCAATATCTTTTGGCGAGTTACCCGTGTAGATTGTTTGTACATAAATGGTAGGTATCACAATATCCGGAAACTGCTCTTTAGGCAATGTAGCAAATTGAAATACCCCCGCTAATGTTACAAATAACATGACCAGGTAAATAGAAGTTTTGTTGGTAACACTCCATGAGGTTGGACCAAACTCCTTAAACTTATCCTTTATATTTTCTATTAAACTCATATAATTGTTTTGCCCCCGTCCCCGAAGGGTGATGAGGAGATTATGTTATTACTTCAGCAAATACTTATTATTGTGCACCTGTTGTAACCAGCTGTCCTTCGTACAAACTTCCAAAACCTTCAACGATCAATACATCCCCGCTCTTTAATCCTGATTTTATTTCGATCATGTTGTTATTAATTAATCCAACAACAACGGGGCGTTTACGCGCTATTAATTTTCCATTTTCTGTGCTTGCCACTAAAACATATTTTCCTTTATCATCATTTTGCAAAGTATTTAAAGGGATAGCGATAGCGTTTGCTACACCATAATCTTTCACCTTTAATATTGCTAACTGGTTAGGTTTTAACTGAGGGTCAGCAGGTAATTTTGCTTCAACAACATAACCTCTGTTAATTAAATCAATTGATGCACCAACAAAAGTTACCGCAACATTGATCGTTTTATTAAGATCTGGTAAGCTCACAATAACCGGGCTTCCTTTAGTTACCGTACCTAAATAATTTTCAGGAATGTTACTTACTGCTTTTAATATGTTTGTGTTTACAATTTTGATTACGCCAGAGCCTACTGCACCAAAATATTCTCCCTGTTTAACCGTCATCTGATCTGCTACACCATCAACATCACTCACTACAGAAGTTGCGTTCACTTGTTCCTGTATCACTTTCACGTTTTCCTGATTAGCCGATAACTGATTTTCTAAAGTGGTCACATTATTTTTATCAGTGATCAATTGTACTTCGGTACCAATTTGCTGATCCCACAAATTCTTTTGTCTTTGGTAGATATCTTTTGCGTAGGCTAACTGAGTTTTCATTGTCTGCAAACCTTGTGTTGCAGCTGCTAAGTTTTGTCTTAAAACTGCATCATCTAACTTCAATAGTAACTGGCCTTTTTTTACAGTCTGGCCTTGTTGAATAAAAATCTCTTTCACCTGAGCAGGGCCGCTACGAGGTGTTATATAACTTACATTCAAAGCATCAATATGGCCTTGTAATTCGATGTAATGTGTAAAGTCTGCAGCTTTTAAAGTTTGTAAGGCTACCAGTTTAGGTTTTTGATCCGGTGCTGCATTAGGATCTAATTTTTGAATTTCAGTTTCAAGACTTGCGATCTTATCGGCAGTTTGTTGCTGGCTGGCTCTAAGTGATTCCAATTCGGCTTTTTTACCCGCTAAACTATCATCACCATGTTTGCAAGACGCAACCATAATTAGTACAACAAAAAACAAGCTTGATCTGGTTAGAATATTTCTCATAAAATTTATATTTTCTACTATTATTAAATTAAAGTTTTCCTACCGCTTTTAAGAAATCTACTTTAGCGATAATTGCCTGATATAGGGCGGTTAAATAATTAGTTTGTGCGGTTTGTAGGTCTGATTGGGCATTATTGATATCCGTTAGTGACCCTGTACCAACTTCATACTTCTTCTTTGTTTGGTCATAAACTGTTGTTGCCAGATCCATATTTTGCTTTTGGAAATCCATTGTTGCGATAGATGTGGTAAGATTATTTTTAGCCACCGCCACATCATTATCAATAGTAAGTTTTGTATTCTCCAATTGATTTTGCGATTGTTGTAGTTGGTATTTCGATTCCTGAATTTTTGCTCTTGTAGAGAAACCATTAAAAATAGGTACAGATAGATTTAATCCAATATAAGATGTAGTGTACCAGCTACTGTTGGCATCAAAAATATCCAGGTTATTGTTATCACTATATCCCTGCTTTCCGTAAGAACCATTAAAATATAAAGTCGGAATTTGACTTTGTTGGTATCTCTTAACAGTTAGTTCATTTAGCTTATTACCAAGCACAGATATCTGATACTCTTTTCTATCCGCATAATTATAATTGCTATTCTCTAATATATTCTGCTTTATCTGATCTTCACTTAAAGTGTCAGTCAAGACCAAACTATCTCTAACAGGCATACCTATTAATATTTTTAGCCCGGTATATCCATTAGCTATATTATTTTTTGTTTCTAATTCCTGAGTCTGTAAGTTGGTGATTTGTACAGTTAATCTATCGACATCAAGTTTCTCTGCAAATCCATTTTTATATATTTCCTTCGTATCGTGATTGAGCTTTTGTAATCTATCAATATTTGCATCTAATAGATTGATTTGTGTTTTACCCGCCACTAACTGATAATACACTTTATAAATATTTGCCTTGATATTTATTTGTGTAACATCTGCAGATGCCTGTCGTTGATCCATAACTGTTTTACGAGCAGCTAAACCAACAAACACTTGTCCATCAAACAATACTTGTCTTAACGTTATAGATGCACCGCTATTCCATTTTGTACCAAATTTCAATGGTTCGTAAAGATTTGAAGGAGCAGTCGTATCAAATGCTTTAGCTGGTATCAATGTAACTGGAATATCCAGATAATCTGTTAATGATCCTGTTGCATTAATTTGAGGAAGCGCAGAAGCCGTCAGCTCTCTGTTTTGCTGCCTTTGCACTAATACATCTAACAAAGCATTTTTAACTTGGTAAGAATTTTTCATACCATAATCAATTGCCTGTTGTGCAGAAAGTGCCACGACTGTTGGGGTTGCTGGTTGCTGCTCAGTCCTTGTTGGTTGTTTCGTTTGTGCAATTGTACTACTGCTTATCAATAACGCTATCGCAATTATTTTTCCTGTCTGTATAATTTTATTTCGTTTCATCGCTTTGTAATTTTTTTATTCTTTCTTGTTGATATTGTAATGTTAGCTGATAGCCTTTTTCAGAAACTACACCGAACAAATAATGCATTAATAATTCTTCTTCGATCTCAAACAGCGTATATTTTGTTTTGGTATGAAAGTCCGGTTGAAAAGGCAGCATCATGCTTTCTACTCTAAAACGAGCCAGTATATCTACTTTTAATTCCGGCCTGAATAAGCCCTCTTTTATTCCTCGTGTCAGATTTTCACGTATTACTGTAAATATGTAATCGTTCTTATGCTTATAAAATCTTTCAAAAGCCACCGGATGATATTTCTGCATTTCAAAAAGAAGCGCCGGATTCATCGAACTCATGATCTCCATCATCATATCGATCGCTAAAAAAATCTCGTGTACTGCATTATCAGCGGCATTCCTATCTAACTCACAACAAGATTGGTTGTGATTGATCTTTTCAGTTATAAATGCATCTACCAATTCATCTTTATCGGCATAGTATTGATAAATAGTTTTTTTACTAATACCAAGACCGTTGGCAATATCATCCATACTCACACTACGCAAACCGTACTGCATAAAAAGGTCGCCTGCCTTTTGCTTTATTCTTTCCCCTGTATCTGTTACGACTGTCATAATTGGACACAAAACTAAGGAAACTTTTTGTGTAACCAAAGTTTCCGAACGTTATTTTTTTATAATTTGTTGTTTTTTAGATTTTTTGAGTAGAAAAGCAATCAACTACCTTTGATCCATAAATTAATCGTCATGAAGAAGTCGTTTACCTATATGTTATTGCAATATTTTTTACAGGGCCTGTTGGTTTTGGCACCTATTTGCATTACAGCCTGGGCAATAGCCGCGGCTTTTAACTTTGTTGACGGGCTTTTACCCAACCTGATCCACAGTGTATTTCCTAATGCGGTTGAAAACACCCATATTCCAGGACTTGGTTTTATTGTGATGATCACTATTGTACTGGTGGTTGGCTATATCTCTCCATCTTACATTTTCAGTAAACTGGTAAGCGGATTTGAAAAATTATTATCAAGAACACCCGGCATAAAATTCATCTACTCTACAATTAAAGATTTCTTTGAAGCTTTTGCGGGAGAGAAGAAAAAATTCACGCAAAATGTACTGGCCAATGTAGATGACAATGATGTTTGGCGCGTGGGCTTTGTTACACAAGATGATATGTCTGATTTTGGCTTTAAAGATTATATAGCAGTATATGTGCCAATGGCCTATTCTGTTGCCGGCAATGTGTACATTATTTCAAAAGACAGGATAAAACCAATCACAAACATCAGTGCCGCACAAACAATGAAATTTGCTGTAAGCGGCGGTGTTACTGCTGTTGTGGAAGAAGAACATAAATAATTGACTATTGTCGATTTTATATTGAATATTTAGAGGTCGATTACATCAGCTAATATTCAATATAAAATATTACCTATTAAATACCTATCCTATGAAACGCCCATTCCTCCTGGCAGTATGCTGCCTGTTCTTTCTTAAAAGTTTTTGCTGGGGCTTTTATGCCCACCAAAAAATTAATTACTATGCCGTTTTTTTATTGCCGCCGGAGATGTTGGTTTTGTATAAACCTAATATTGAGCTGATCGCTACACATGCCGTTGATCCTGATAAAAGGCGCTATATCGTTAAAGATGAAGCACCACGACATTATATCGATATTGACCATTACGGTAAATATCCGTACGATAGTTTACCTCATAAATGGAAAGATGCTCTAGCCAAATATGGTGAAGATTCTTTAAAAAGATATGGCATTGTACCCTGGCATGTACTGGTTATGTTATCCAGATTAACCAATTCTTTTAAAGAAAAGAACTACAGCGGTATTATGAAAAACAGTGCTGAGCTGGGGCATTATATTGCTGATGCCCATGTCCCTTTACATACGAATAGTAACCATAACGGACAATTAACAGACCAGGTTGGCATCCATGCTTTTTGGGAAAGCAGGGTGCCGGAATTATTGGCGGATACTTCTTTCGATTTTTTTATAGGCAAAGCCGGTTATATACAAAATCCCGGAGATTTTATCTGGGCAAGGGTTTTAGAAAGTGCTAACGCAGCAGATTCTGTGTTAACTTTTGAAAAGCAGCTATCTAAACAATTCCCATCCGATAAAAAATATGCTTTTGAAAACCGGAACGGCGTGATCATTCGCCAATATTCATCAGCCTATACAATTGCCTATAATAACAAATTAAACGGCATGGTTGAAAGAAGAATGCGACAAGCCATTTATTCCGTCGCATCCTTTTGGTACACAGCCTGGGTAAATGCCGGACAACCTGATCTGCGGCTACTTTCCAAACAACATTTTTTACCGGAGGATAGTAAAGAATTTGAAACGCTGAATGCTCAATGGCAGAGTGGAAGCGGGATGATTGGGAGGGAAGAATAAATTGCTGATATAAGATATCTGATTGCTGATATCATTATGTACTATAAAGTAAATATATCCTAAATCAGAAATCATAGATCAGACATGTTTTCTTACATTTGCACCCTAAATTTTCACCATGAGTATTGTCCATAATTTTAATGCAGGCCCATCTATTTTACCGAAAGAAGTGTTTGAAGAAGCAGCAAAAGCTGTTGTAAATTATAACAATACCGGGTTATCCATTTTAGAGATCGGACATCGTACAAATACGTTTCAGGCAGTAATGGATGAAGCGCAGGCATTGGTTAAAGAGCTGATGAAACTGGATGCTGACCATGAAGTTTTATTCTTACATGGTGGCGCATCTACCCAATTTATGCAGGTGCCAATGAATTTACTGGATGAAAAAGAAACCGCAGCTTACGCTGATACCGGCGTATGGGGAATCAAAGCAATTAAAGAAGCCAAATTATTTGGAAAGGTTGAAGTGGTTTGCTCAGGTAAGGATAGTAATTACAGCATTATTCCAAAAGATTTTGCAGTACCGAATGATGCAAAATATTTTCATATCACTACTAACAATACCATTTACGGAACGCAATGGCAAACCATTCCTAAAACAAGCAATGTTTTAGTGGCAGATATGAGCAGTGATATTTTAAGTCGTGTGCTTGATTTTAATGCATTCGATCTTATCTACGCCGGCGCGCAAAAAAACATGGGACCGGCAGGCGTTAACTTATTAGTTGTCAACAAAAATATATTAGGTAAGGTGAAACGTGCCATCCCAACGATAATGGATTACCGCAACCACATTAAAGAAGGAAGCATGTTAAATACACCGCCTGTATTCTCCATTTTCGTTTGTATGCTTACGCTTCGCTGGTTAAAAGCACAAGGTGGAGTGCCGGCCATTGAAAAATTAAACAACGCAAAAGCGGCTTTACTGTACAAAGAAATTGATGAAAACCCTCTTTTCAAAGGAACTGCCAGCAAAGAAGACAGAAGTAAAATGAATGTTTGTTTTGTAATGAATGATCCGTCTTTAGAAGAAGATTTTTTAGCACACACTAAAAAACTAAACATTGTTGGTATTAAAGGCCATCGTTTAGTAGGGGGTTTTAGGGCATCAATCTATAATGCCTTACCGATAAGCAGCGTACAGGTTTTGGTAGATGCTATGAAGAGTTTTGCAGCTTACAGGCAACAAAACATTGCCTAGTTGCCTCTTTAAACAAATATTCAATTTTAAACATTAATCTGTTTGCTAAAGTTTACTTTTGCGACCGGCTAATTAATAATAACACATTAATACAATATAATAATCCCATGGTTACAATTTCCCCTTTCAAGGCGTTAAGGCCTGATGCTCAATATGCAAAGCAAGTGGCATCGCCTCCTTATGATGTTTTGAACAGCAAAGAAGCAAAAATAGAAGCAGAGAATAATCCTAATAGTTTTTTACATGTTACTAAAAGTGAAATTGACCTTCCGGAAACTGTAGATTCTCATTCACAGGAAGTATATGATAAAGCAAAAGATAATTTAGTTGCTTTTATCAGCCGTAATATTTTGTTTCGCGAAAACAAGCCTTGCTATTATATCTACCAATTAATTATGGATGGCAGAAGCCAGACAGGTTTGGTTTGTGGCAGCAGCGTTAATGATTACGATAATGGCCTTATCAAAAAACATGAATTTACACGTCCGGAAAAAGAACTTGATCGTATCAACCATATTAAAACTACAGGTGCTCAAACAGGTAATGTTTTTTTAGCTTATAGAAATGTTGAAGCTGTTGATGAACTGATCAGCAAATGGAAAGAAACACACAGTCCGGTATACGATTTTATTGCACCTGATAAAATACAACATACTATCTGGATAGTGAATGATGATAAAGCGATCGAACAGATCTCTACTATATTTGAAACACAGGTTCCTGCTACTTATATCGCTGATGGGCACCACCGTGCTGCATCTGCAGCCAAAGTACGTACCGGTTTAACTAAGGAAGAAAATGTTGGTGCAGACTTTTTCTTAACCACATTGTTCCCTGCAAACGAATTGGAGATTATGGATTACAACCGTGTAGTAAAAGATCTTAACGGCTTAACAGAAGAAAGTTTGGTGGAAAAATTACAACATAACTTTTTTGTTGAAAAAGCAAACAAAGCCTTCTCTCCTGCCGTATTACATGAGTTTGGTATGTATATAAACAAGCAATGGTACAGATTGACTGCCAAAACCAACAGCTATTCAACAGATCCGATTGGTATCTTAGATGTAACCATCTTACAAAACAATATCCTTGATCCTTTGTTCAATATCAAAGATCAAAGAACTGATAAACGCATTGACTTTGTTGGCGGTATCAGAGGTTTGGGTGAATTAGAAAAAAGAGTAAACAGCGGCGATATGGCAGTAGCATTCAGCTTGCATGCAGTAAGTATTCAGCAATTATTTGATATAGCGGATAGCGGAAATGTAATGCCTCCAAAATCAACCTGGTTTGAACCTAAGTTGAGAGATGGCCTTTTAACGCACCTTATCTACAGTTAATTTTAGTTAATAAAATCATATACTCGAAAAGAGGCGAAATAGTTTCGCCTCTTTTTTTATCTTTACCTTAATGAAAAAATATACACCTCTTTTAGCTTTCCTTTTTATATTACTTAGCCTTACTGCATTTGCTCAAGATGTGCAACAAGCAAGGGTGACTGCAAGAAGTTTTATGGCCAAAGGAGATTTTAGTAACGCTATTCTGGTATTGAATAGGGCTGTTATGACTTATCCTAAAAATTCTGAATTGGCCAAAGACCTGGCCTATGATTACTATCTTAATAAAGATTATGATAAAGCGCTAGCTACTATAAAGCCAATCATAAACGGGCCTGATGCCGATGATCAGTCTTTTCAAATAGGAGGCAATATTTATCAGGCCTTAAAAGAGGATAAAGATGCAAGGAAATTATACAAAAAAGGCCTTGAAAAATTCCCTGAAAGTGGTGCTTTATATAATGATTTTGGTGAATTTTTAGGAGCGCAGGGAGATCAGACTGCTATATATCAATGGGAAAAAGGAATTAAGATAGAACCTTCTTATTCAAAAAATTATTACAATGCCAGCAGGTATTATTCAATAATCGGTGATAATATTTGGGGTGTTCTTTATGGTGAGATATTTTTAAATATGGAACCATTAAGTCCATATGCTCCGGAATTAAAGGGAATTGTACTGGAGGATTATAAAAGAATATTTGCTGACGCAGATATTACCAAAAAGAACAAAGGCAATAAAAATAAGTTTGCTATCGCTTTTATCACTTGCCTGAACAAACAAAGTAGCGCAGCTGCAATGGGAATAAATCCCGGCTCACTAACGATCATACGTACCCGCTTTATTCTGGATTGGGAAAATGAGTATGCGGCCAAATACCCTTTCAGATTGTTCGAACTTCAACAACAACTTTTACAACAAGGATTATTTGAAGCTTACAATCAATGGCTATTCGGCATGGCGCAAGATCTAAACGCGTATCAGATATGGGCAAATGCACACGTTCAGGAATTTAGCAACTTCGATAAGTTTCAAAGAAGCAGGGTTTTCAAGGTTCCAACCGGTCAGTATTATCATTAAACATATATAATAAATTTAAACTCAGGCAGTTGCTTTCGCAGAGATTATGTGCATTCCTCTCACCCGCATGTTTTCTTTTCCCAGCTATTTACCACCTTTTTATACAATTTTTCACTTTGTAATAATATAATAGCTGTCTTTACGTTATTGTCAGTACCGCTTGCTTTTAGTATTAATTACTTTTTTGACTAACTTACAAGTGCCGAACTAATATTCTTAATTGTCAAAGACTGCTGTATGAACAAAAATTCCAGAATTTTCGATTTTCTGCAATACCAGCTTGAAAGATTTCCTAAAAGCGATATGCTTACAGGTAAAGAAAACGGACGATGGATCACCCACAGTACTGCCGAGATCAAAGAATTGGTTGATACACTAAGTACCGGCTTATTAAGCATGGGCATTAGTGGCAAAGACATGGAAGTGGAGCATCAGGATAAAATTGCCATCATCAGCAAAAACAGGCCCGAATGGGTTGTGCTTGATTTAGCTTGTCAGCAAATAGGCGCTGTTCTTTGTCCAGTTTATCCTACTACCAATGCAAAAGAACTTGAATATATTTTTAATGATGCAGAAATAAAATATGTCTTCATCAGCGGACAAGATATTTTAGAAAAAGTAAACAGTATTCGTGCACATGTACCAAGCCTGGTTAACGTGTATAGTTTTGATAGATTACCTGGAGTTGATTATTGGAAAAAGATCCTCAACTTATGTCAGCCGGAACATTTTACAAAGTTACGGGATATCAAAAACTCGATTCTTACCTCACATTGCGCCACCATTATTTATACTTCAGGTACAACCGGTACGCCAAAAGGAGTAATGTTAAGTCACAAGAACATTGTGATGAACGTAATCAATTCAAGAAAAACTTTTCCTTTTAAAGATGATGAAAAAGGCCGTGCACTAAGCTTTTTGCCACTCAATCATATTTTTGAAAGAATGGTTACGTATATCTATATCACCAGTGGCGTATCCATCTACTATGCCGAAAGCATGGATACCATTGCCGATAATTTAAAAGAAGTAAAACCAACTATATTCTGCACTGTACCAAGATTATTAGAGAAAGTGTACGAAAAAATAATGGCGAAAGGCGCTGAACAAAAAGGTATTAAAAAGAAACTGTTTTTCTGGGCTGTTGGAGTAGGTGATAAATATGACAATAAAATAAGCAACGGCTTTTTATATGATGTAGAACTGGCACTTGCCAATAAAATAATTTTTAGCAAATGGCGCGAAGCATTAGGTGGTAATGTAAAAACAATTGTAACAGGTGGAGCTGCATGCCAGGTAAGGTTGCTAAGAATATTTACAGCAGGAAAAATCCCTATTTATGAAGGATATGGGCCAACAGAAAACAGTCCTGTAATAAGCGTTAATTGTCAGTTGAAAGGCGGTACTAAATTCGGAACAGTAGGATTGGTATTAAAAGGACAGCAAGTAAAAATAGCAGAAGATGGAGAAATTCTTGTAAAAGGGCCAAGTGTAATGATGGGCTATTATAAAAATCCAAAATTAACTGCAGAGACCGTGATTGACGGATGGCTACATACAGGAGATATCGGCATTTTGGAAGATGGAAAATATTTAAAAATTACCGATCGTAAAAAAGAATTATTCAAAACAAGCGGCGGTAAATATGTGGCGCCTCAACCGATAGAAAACAAAATGAAGGAATCGGCATTCATTGAACAAATGATGGTTGTAGGGGAAGAACAAAAGTTCGTAGGTGCCCTGATAGTGCCAGCTATGCCGGTTTTAAAAGACTGGATGAAAACCAATGAGATCGAGTTTACAACAATCAAAGCGGCATTAAATAATCCTAAAGTACAAGAGCTTTATACCAAGATCATCAACAAGTTCAATAATGATTTCAATCACGTGGAACAAGTTAAAAAGTTTGAATTAGTTGAACATGAATGGACCATCGAAAGTGGAGAGCTTACACCTACGCTGAAACTTAAAAGAAAAGTTATCATGGCTGAATGTAAAGATGCCATTGCAAAAATTTATCGTGCAGAAGTGTTGGTAAAATAAAAACCCCGGATTTGCATCAAGGGTTTTTATAATTTTTTTATTTCTGATTGATGATATCTGATTGCTGATTTAATTGGGAATATCAGAAATCCAACATCAGAAATCAGCAATTTCTTACTTCAAATTGTGGTATACTTTCTGCACATCTTCATCCTGCTCTAATTTATCAACCAGTTTCAAAACATCCTGCGCTTGTTCTTCAGGAAGTTCCATTGTATTCATTGGTATTCTTGTTAGTTCGGCAGTAATTACTTCGATCTTCTTTTCTTCCAAAGCCTTACTCATATTACCAAACTCTGTAAAAGCAGCACGGATAACGATATTGCCTTCGCTATCTTCTCCAATTTCTTCCAACCCGTAATCGATCAATTCTAATTCAAGGTCTTCTATATTTAAACCACTATTTTTTACTTTGAATTCGCCCATACGCGTAAACGTAAAAGCTACGCTGCCACTTGTTCCTAAAGCACCGCCGCTTTTAGTAAAGTGCATACGGACATTTGCTACTGTTCTTGTTGAATTATCTGTTGCTGTTTCTACCAATACCGCAATACCGTGCGGGGCATATCCTTCATACACAACCTCATCATAATTGCTGGTATCCTTACCCATCGCTCTTTTAATAGCCGCTTCTACTCTATCTTTAGGCATACCACATGCTCTTGCATTCAGGTAACATCTACGCAAAGCGGGATTGCTATCAGGGTCGGGGCCTGACGATTTAACTGCAATAACTATCTCTTTACCAATACGGGTAAAGTTTTTAGCCATTTTATCCCAACGGGCAAACATGGAACTTTTTCTTACTTCAAATATCCTTCCCATAAAAAATTTAATATTTAATACTTCCTATTTAATATTATTAAACAGTGTGCAAATTTAAGGTAGCATTTTAAATTCTCATTGAAAGATTTGACAACTTTTAAAAAGTTGTCAAATCTAAGTACTAATGATTTAGCAATCATTTTTATGTAATTTTAAGCTAATGAGCACGCCTCTCCTTCAAATAACAAATTTATCGATCGATTTTATCGGTGATGGCGGAATATCCAACGCAGTAAAAAACAGTTCCTTTTCTATTGAAAAAGGTGAAATTGTAGCTATTGTCGGTGAATCGGGCTCAGGAAAATCAGCAACAGCGCTGTCTTTACTTCAATTATTACCTGCTCAGGCTTCGGTAAAAGGATCTATGCTTTTCTCAGTTCATGACGAGTCTATCGATCTCTTACAGCTTTCTGATAAAGACATTAATAAGGTTAGAGGTAAAGATATTGCCATGATCTTTCAGGAGCCAATGACCTCGTTAAATCCGGTGTACACTTGCGGCGACCAGGTGAAAGAAGCAATATTATTACATAAGAAAATATCGAACACTACCGCAAAAAAACAAGTGATCGCATTGTTCGAAAAAGTAAAACTACCTGATCCTACAAAAATATTTGCTCGTTATCCTCACCAATTAAGTGGCGGACAAAAGCAACGCGTAATGATCGCTATGGCGATGAGTTGCAACCCTTCTTTATTAATTGCAGATGAGCCCACAACCGCACTGGATGCTACTGTTCAGCAAACCATCATCGCCTTAATAAAAGAATTACAGCAGCAAAATGATATGGGTGTGATTTTTATATCACACGATATTAACCTGGTAGCAGATATTGCAGACAAGGTTTTGGTAATGTACAAAGGACAAATTGTTGAACAGGGAAAAACGGCCGATATTTTACAAAGGCCCGAAAACCCTTACACAAAAGCATTACTCGCCTGCAGACCTTCAAAACATATAAAAGGAGAAAGATTACCTGTTATAAATGATTTTTTAAAAGATACTAATTTAAACAAAGAGTCGCATACCTCGTACATCGCACCTCGTACGTCGTACGTTGATCCCATTCTGACAATCAAAAACGTTAGCGTTCATTTTACTGATAAGAAAAAATTATTTACAAAAAGTCCCGCTCCTTTTAAAGCCGTTGATAATGTAAGCTTCGATATTTTTAAAGGTGAAACACTTGGCCTAGTAGGCGAAAGTGGCTGTGGCAAAACAACTTTGGGAAGAACCATTTTACAATTAATCCCTGCTACATCCGGTAGTATTATTTTGAATGGTACTGAACTTACACGCTTATCAAAAAAACAGATGCTTCCCTTACGGAAAGATTTGCAAATAATTTTCCAGGATCCTTATGGTTCATTAAACCCTCGATTAACTATCGGTGATGCGATCAGAGAGCCAATGAAAGTGCATGGTTTATTTTCTAGTGACAAAACACTTAATGATAAAGTAGTAGACCTGCTGGAAAAAGTAGACCTGAATGCTGATCATTTTAACCGTTACCCACATCAGTTTAGTGGTGGACAACGCCAGCGGATTTGCATTGCACGTGCTTTAGCATTAAACCCTTCTTTTTTAATTTTTGATGAAAGTGTTAGTGCGCTTGATGTCAGCGTACAGGCGCAGGTATTAAATTTACTAAACGATCTTAAAAAGGAATTTGATTTTACGTCGATCTTTATATCGCACGATCTTTCTGTTGTTCGTTATATCAGTGATAGGATTGTAGTAATGAACAAAGGCAGGATCGTTGAAGAAGGTAATGCTGATGATGTTTTTCTTTCTCCTAAGAGTGAGTATACACAAAGGTTAATTGATGCAATTCCTGGTCGGGGCCGTTGATTATGGCGGATTTTGTCTGAATTGGGATTTGCAAGATTTTGGGATTAACAGATCTGCGAAGATTGTCTGGGATCTATACTTCCTTATTTCTTATTTTATCTTTCTTATTCCTTATTTACTTTAACTGGCCCTATCAATCGAAAATATTCAATATTACCTATTCAATATTAGATAATACCTCGTATCTTTGCTGACTTAAAAATCATGCCGTAACATGATAAGTGCCCTTCGTGGCTATTATCTCTGTAACATTTACAGTACAAGGCATGTTTATCAACTTTAAAAAATAATTGATACAACATGAAATTAAGCCAGTTCAGATTTGACCTCCCACTAAATCTTATTGCACAAAATCCTAGTAAGAAAAGAGAAGACAGCCGTATGATGGTTGTTAACCGTAAAACCGGAAACATTGAAGACCGCAACTTCCGCGACATTATCGAATACTTTGATGATAAAGATGTAATGGTAGTGAACAACACTAAAGTTTTTCCTGCGCGCATGTATGGCCGTAAAGAAAAAACAGGTGCTAAGATTGAAGTTTTTCTTTTAAGAGAATTAAATAAGCCAAACCGTTTATGGGATGTTATTGTTGATCCGGCTCGTAAGATCCGTGTTGGTAATAAATTATACTTTGGTGAAAACGACGAGTTAGTTGCTGAAGTAATTGATAATACAACAAGTCGTGGCCGTACGATCCGTTTTTTATGGGATGGTACCGAAGAAGAATTTCGTGCGATGTTAGAATTTATGGGTGAAACACCATTACCTAAATACATTAAACGTAAACCAGACGAAGAAGATAAAGAACGTTATCAAACAGTGTACGCAAAGCATGAAGGCGCTGTTGCCGCTCCTACTGCAGGTTTACATTATAGCAAAGAATTAATTAAGCGTTTAGAAATTAAAGGTATCCGCTTTGCAGAAGTTACGTTGCACACTGGATTAGGAACTTTCCGTCCTATTGAAGTGGAGGATCTAAGCAAACATAAAATGGATGCTGAATATTACAGTGTTGATGAAACTGCTTGTGCTATTGTAAATAAAGCAAAAGCTGATGGCAGAAGAATTTGTTCTGTTGGTACTACTACAATGAGAGCAATGGAATCTTCTTTCACTGCACAAAAATTATTAAAACCTTCTGAAGGCTGGACGAACATGTTCATTCACCCGCCGTACAATTTCTCTATCGCAGATTCATTGGTTACAGGTTTCCATTTACCAAAAACAAGTTTGTTAATTATGACTTGTGCTTTTGGTGGATATGATCTTGTAATGGAAGCTTATAAAAAAGCGATCAAGGATAAGTATAATTTCTTCAGTTATGGAGATTCTTTAGTGATCGTTTAAAAAGAAGTTGTAGCCCCATCCCCTGAAGGGGAGTTATATAACTACTCTGATATTTCGTTTAAAATGTATAAAATAACAAAAGCCGCAAAGGAGACTTCGCGGCTTTTGTATTAAAATTATTTTCTGATATATACTCATATTGAAGGAATTATACATGTTGTATAACTCCCCTTCAGGGGATGGGGGCTACAAACCAAACAATCCTGTATTCAACAACTGCAAAGTCTTCTCTTTACTAGCTCTTGGGATAAGAATTGAAATGTTATGCTTGCTACCGCCATAACTCACCATACGAACAGGAACAGATGCAATTGATTCAAATAATTTTTGCATTACATCTTTTGTTTCAGTGATCTCGTTACCAACAATTGAAACGATCGTTTGATCAGTGTCAATTTCAACGGTACCAAATGCTTCTAACTCTTTTGTAATTTCTTTAAGGTGAGATGCATCGTCGATCGTTACTGATACTGCTACTTCTGAAGTAGTTACCATATCAATAGATGTTTTATATTTTTCAAACACATCAAATATTTTTCTCAAAAAGCCGTACGCTAATAACATACGCGTGCTTTTAATATTAATGGCAATGATGCCATCCTTTGCAGCTACAGCTTTAACACCTTTAGAGCCTGCTTCCTGTTTAATAACAGTACCTGCAGCTTCGGGCTGCATCGTGTTTAATAATTTAACAGGCACCTTGGCATGTTGAGCCGGCCAGATACAAGTTGGATGTAAAATTTTTGCGCCGAAGTAAGCTAGCTCAGCAGCTTCTTCAAAACTTAATTGTGCCAGTGCTACGGTTTTAGTAACAACTCTTGGATCGTTGTTGTGCATACCATCAATATCTGTCCATATTTCGCATACAGTAGAGTTAGTAGCCGCTGCAATTAATGAAGCACTGTAATCACTTCCGCCACGTTTCAAATTATCTATCTCACCTTTTGCATTGCGGCAAATATACCCTTGCGTAACAAATAATTTTTTGCCTTTGTGCTGTTGTAAGACTTCAGCTATTTTTATTTTGATTTTATCAAGCGCAGGTTCATCATTATCATCAATGCTCATAAAATCAAGTGCGCTGATCAATGCATGATCAATACCCTGCTCTTCTAAGAAAGTAGAAAATAGTTTAGTGCTAAGCAATTCGCCCTGCGCCAAAATATCTTTATATAATGCTTCATTGAAAGATATCTTTAAAATGATATTTAAAAATTCGAAATGCTCCGTAACGATAGCTTTTGCTTTTGCAAGAGTCGCTTCTTTTTTTACTAATTCAGCAATAAAACTGTGGTAGTGCTTTTCCAGTTCATCTATTTTTTGCTTAGCAGCCGGGCGATCACTTTTTGATAAAGCATCGCTGATCGCTACCAAAGAATTAGTAGTACCGCTTAACGCAGATAAAACTACTATTTTACTTTCATCATCTTTGGTGATGAGCTTTGCCACTTCGTGCATTCTTTCCGGCTTCCCAACGCTGGTACCGCCAAACTTCATTACTTTCATATTGCTGCCCTTCTTTATTAATAAGGGATTGCAAAAGTATTAGATAGTGGATTGTTGGCAAAAAATAATTTATGCTGCAAAAAGCAGCTAATTAATCATTGAGTTATAACCGGCACATTAAACTCTCCGTCCGTAATTACAATTTTTGCTTGTGTAGTATCTCCAGGGAAGCCATAACTGGATACGGGCAAATAAACCTCGCCCTGAAAAGTACCTTGTATATTTGTCTTACTCACAACAGTTACGGTTATCGTAGTAAATCCTTTACTGGATGGAGCATCAAAATAACTAGCATAATTGGCTCCATAATAAATCATTCCTGCATCACTAAAATACGTTGGCAAAGCTGCTATCGTATCTGTATATACGCGGGGTAACGTTAGGTCAGGACCTGTAATATCTAAACTTATGCCAGTACCTACATTAGGATAGATGCTATTTGTTGCTTGTATTTGTATATCAGTACTGTCATTGATTCTAAAACCACTATAAGATCTGTTATAAGTGGTTTTTACTCCATCTATTGTCGCAGTAATTCCAAGAGGAATGGAATTAATAGACCCTCCATTGTCCTTTTTGCATGCAGCAAATAATGCTACTACAAAGAAGAGTACTATTTTTTTCATTTACATGTTTTTAAATATGGCCTATATATTTACAGCATACGATAGTACGTACAGTTATTATATATACTTACATTAAGTAATAAAAGTTGGGTAGGATGTAAAATTATAGTTTTACACCGAAAGTATCGCCAAGAGCATTTAAATTATCAACTACAGGTTGCATCAAATAAACGCCATTTTTCATTCTATCGTTTTGCATTTCGATTTCCGGCTCGCCGGGAATGATAACGCGCTCTTGTCCGGCTACTGTTTTGGCAGAGCGGAAACGTTGTATCCAATTATCCATGTTGGTTTTAAAATCACTAGCCGGCCTGAAGGCATCAATTCTCATGGCACCGAAAAAATGACCGATGCCTTCTCCCGGCATATTTTCGGGCATTGGAACATACGCAGGAAATGGAGGAACCCATGGGCCGTAATTAGCCCCGCTTAACACACCAGAAAAAATATCAACGATAGAGCCGAGCATATAACCTTTGTGGCTTCCATGTTCTCTATCGCCGCCTAGCGGCAATAAAGCACCGCCATTTTTAACTTCAGATGAATTGGTAGACGGTTGTCCGTCTTTAGTTTGCACCCAGCCTAATGGCGCATCTTCATTTTTATATTGCAGTAATTCTAATTTACCGTTAGCTGCTGTAGTGGTTGCGAAATCTGCAACAAACGCAGGTTCTTTTCCCGCAGGAATAGCAACTGAAATCGGATTGGTTCCTAATAATTTTTCAACAGAAAAAGTTGGTGATACTAATGGCGATGCATTCGTCATAGCAATCCCGATCATATCATGCTCAAGTGCCATCATTGCGTGTACACCGGCAATACCAAAGTGATTGCTATTGGTTACACTTACCCATCCTGTGCCTACATTTTTTGCTTTATCAATTGCTATCTGCATAGCTGCGGGCGCTACACTTAAACCTAAACCTTTATCACCATCAACTGTAGCAGTAGAGGGTGTTTCATGAATTATTCTGACATTCGGATTGGCATTGATTCTTTTTGCTTCCCATAAACGTACGTAACCATTTAGCCGGGCAATACCATGACTATCAACTCCGCGAAGATCTGCAGATAGTAATACTTTGGTGGCTACATCAGCAGTAGCATCTGTACATCCAATTTGTAAAAAAATATTTTTAGCAAAGCTGTATAATCGTTGGTAGCTGTAAGTATTTGGCATGCGCGAAAGTAGTCTTTAAAGGCAAAAATGAAAAGTGAAAACCCATAAGTAAACAACTCCAATACTTTTGGGTTTTCACTTTTGACTTTTTACTTTGAATTAAAAATGAAGATGTTTAACTGTTAATCCATTATTGATCAATTGCTTTAATGAATCTATCCCGATTTTTAAATGTTGCTCAACGTAAGTAGAAGTTACTATTTTGTCACTCTCTTCAGTCTTTACACCTTCAGGAACCATTGGGCTATCACTCACTAATAGCAAGGCACCTGTTGGTATTCTATTATAAAAACCTACACTAAAAATTGTGGCTGTTTCCATATCGATTGCATACGCTCTTATTTTTTGCAGGTATTCTTTAAATGTTTCATCATGTTCCCACACACGTCGATTGGTTGTGTAAACCGTACCTGTCCAGTAATCGCAAGAATAATCTCTGATAGTTGTTGAAATGGCTTTTTGCAAAGCGAACGCAGGTAATGCCGGTACTTCCGGTGGAAAATAATCATTACTCGTTCCCTCCCCTCTTATCGCGGCGATCGGTAAAATTAGATCGCCAATTTTATTCTGCTTTTTTAAACCGCCACACTTCCCCAAAAACAATACGGCCTTAGGTTCTATCGCACTTAACAGATCAACGATGGTTGCCGCACCCGGGCTCCCCATTCCAAAATTGATGATAGTAATATTGTTTGCTGTAGCACATTGCATTGGCCGGCCGATACCCATTATCGGTACACCGTTCCATTTAGCAAACATATCTACGTAGTTGCTGAAGTTGGTCAATAAAATGTATTGGCCAAAATTTTCAATTCTTTCACCGGTGTATCGAGGTAGCCAGTTCTTTACGATGTCTTCTTTTGTCTTCATCTTTATATAATAATTGACAATTTACAATTGATAATTGATAATGCTTAAAGTTATCGTGCAAATTTCGTTATCAAATTCCTTTTCTAATAACGAATCAATTGTTATATTATGATGAAAGACTACATAATTAATTGTCAATTATCAATTGTAAATTGTCAACTCATTTATGATCAAGATCGATTATCCAACATATCAGCCAAAAATAAAAAAGGAGCAAGACAAAGAATTCATTTTTGATGAAGTGCGTAAACAATGGACCATGCTTACTCCTGAAGAATGGGTACGACAAAACTTTTTGCAATATCTCATCCAGATAAAAAAATATCCGGCAAGTTTGATATCAGTAGAAAAAGAATTAAAACTGGGTGATTTGAAAAAACGCACGGATGTTATCGTATATAATAAAGCATCGCAACCCTGGCTGATGATCGAATGCAAGGCCATGAGCGAGCCTTTGAATGAAAAAGTATTACAACAGATTTTACGGTATCATATTACTATTCCTGTTCCTTTTTTGGTTATAACGAATGGTAGTTTTTGTTTTGGGTTTGAGAAGAAGCATGGTGACTTTGTTGAGATGGATGCGTTACCGGAATTTGTCTGAACCGTTGATTGAAGTTGATTGATGGAGAAGATTGTCTGAATTGGGATTTGTGGGATTTAGGGATTGACGGATTTGCGAAGATTATGTTTTATTTTTTTATGATTTTAATAATAAAAATCCCATCAATCAGATGGGATTTTTTGTGGAGAATACCGGATTCGAACCGGTGACTTCTTGCATGCCATGCAAGCACTCTAGCCAGCTGAGCTAATTCCCCGCGAGGTGCAAATATAGAAGCAATGCAGTTGTACGCAAAATGAAATAATTAAAAACCCCGAAATAAATTCGGGGTTGTACTTATATAGTTCAGTTATAATTTATCCTTCCCAAACTTCGCCTTTACCTTCTAACCAAAGTTTAACTAAATCTGTTGTGATAGATTTAGGTCTTTCCAGCGGGAAGCCTAAAGCTCTGTCCCAGCAAAGGCTTGCCAGTACTCCTAATGCTCTTGACACACCAAATAATACAGTGTAAAATTCATATTCAACCATACCGTAATGAACCAATAATGCACCGCTATGCGCATCAACATTTGGCCATGGGTTTTTTATCTTTCCTAATGATTGTAGAATAGGGGGCACTGTTTCGTAAATATTCCAAACAGTATTTACTAAAGGATCGTTCGGTAAATGTTTTTTACCAAATTCCATTTGTGCTGTAAAACGAGGATCTGTTTTGCGTAATACGGCATGTCCGTAGCCCGGTACAACTTTTCCTTCACTTAAAGTTTTCTTTACATATTCTTCAATTTGAGCACTGGTAGGTGTTTCAACGCCTAATTGTTCTCTCATTTCAAATATCCATTTAATAACTTCCTGATTAGCTAAACCGTGTAATGGCCCTGCTAATCCGTTCATGCCTGCAGCAAAAGATAAATATGGATCGCTTAATGCAGAACCAACCAAATGTGTTGTATGTGCAGATACGTTACCACCTTCATGATCAGCATGAATGGTCATGTATAAACGCATTAATTCTTTAAAGCCTTCATCTTCAAAACCCATCATGTGTGCAAAGTTGCCCGCCCAATCTAATAAACCGTTTGGTTGAATATGTTCGCCACCTTTATACTTACGGCGATAGATATACGCAGCTACTCTTGGTAAACGTGCTATCAGATCCATTGAATCATCGAACGTTGCATCCCAATATTCTTTTTTGTTCATGCCCGCTGCATACCGTTTTGCAAAAGTACTTTCAGTTTGTAACGCCATAATAGCAATTACAAATTGTGTCATCGGGTGACTATTGATCGGTGTTGCATCTATCGTATCAAAAACATGTTTAGGTACATGGCTACGGCGTTGCCATACAGAAGTTAATTCATGTACTTCATCATCATCAGGCAATTCGCCCAGTAACATTAAATGAAATAAACCTTCGGGAAGTGGTTCTGTACCGCCTTTTGCTTTGGGTAATTTTTGTTGTAATTCAGGAATTGTAAAACCACGAAAACGGATACCTTCCTGCGCATCTAATAAAGAAGTTTCAGTAACTAAACCTGTAATGCCTCTCATGCCCTGATAAACCTGGCTAAGTGTTACTTCGCCGATTTTTTTAGCGCCATGATCTTTCAATAATGTCTTAATTTCTGCGCCAACCACATCAGATTTCGCCTTGAAACTTTCCTTCATTTCCACCATAAAACGTTGATTTTTTGTATTAGTTAGTTAGATTGCCCAAAAGATACATGAAATTACGATTCAACTGTTTGTTAAACAAAAGTTTTGCAGTAAAATTCGAGTATTTGTGACGGGAAAATGATAAATGGTAGATATTATGTATTTATCGAGTTTTGTTATTTGTTTTTTTGCCGGGAAGACGGTAAGGCGTTTTAAGTTTATTGCATACAGTATCTTCTGATCCCGTTTTTAATAATAGGCACATTGAAGTTTATAATGAAACCAACGTGTAAACTTGCCAATTTTAAGTGACTTATTATTTGTGCCTGCCACACAGGATTTACTATTTCAACTGCTTTAAATTCACAGATGATTTGATTATCGATTAGTACATCTAGTTGCAGCCCTTCATCAAATTCAATCCCATCCTGTATTATAGGTAGTTTGACTTGCCTTTTGTAAGGAATATCCTTTTTGTTAAGTTCATAGCAAAAGCAAGTCTCGTAAATTTTTTCTAGCAAACCTGGTCCAAGTTGTTTGTGCACTTTATAAGCGGCGTCAATTATTTCCTTGCAAAGAAACTCTTCTGTTTCAGTTAGGATATACATGGATTAAAATTTAGTGACAAAAACGTCTTTCCACCTTACCGGCAAAAAATTGTACAACATTTCAAAAGGCTGCCAAAGTTAACTAGTGCTCCTTGAAAATGATCACAAAAACCGCCTTATCTTGCAGCCCAATGATCAAAACTGTTTTTGCACTATTGAAAAAAGACCTGTTGCTTGAGTTAAGGCAACAGCATACTTTATATGGCATACTATTATATGTAGCATCAACAATTTTCGTTTTATATCTTTCTATCAGCAAGCCTGAAGCTGAAGTATGGAACGGGCTTTTCTGGATCATTCAGCTTTTTGTTTGTGTAAACGCAGTAGCCAAAAGTTTTTTGCAGGAAGGGCGCGGAAGAATGCTGTATTTCTATTCAATAGTTTCTCCGGTAAATTTCATTATTGCAAAGCTTATTTACAATATCATTTTAATGTTGTTGATGAGTTTATTAAGCTTGTTATTGTTCACTATTTTGTTGAAAGATCCGGTAAATAATATGCTGCAATTTATCGGCATTGTATGTTTAGGAGGCATCAGTTTAAGTTTGGTTTTTACTTTGATGGCAGCCATTGCGGCAAAGGCACAACAGAATGCTGCGTTGATGGCGATACTTGGGTTCCCGTTAATCATTCCTCAATTATTATTATTGATAAGATTATCTAAAACGGCTTTCGGCGAAATATTCAGAGAAGGTGCTGTTATGCAAATCGCTTTATTACTGGCGGGATTAGACATAATGGTTATTGTACTGGCGGTAATATTATTTCCTTTTTTATGGAAAGAGTAAGTTTCATAAAAGTGTCAATTCAAACCTATGATCATCCTTATTCTTATTAATACAGGTATATTTTTTCTACTTGCGTTGCTGCATATGTATTGGGCGATGGGAGGCAAGAAATATCTTGACGATGCTATTCCTGTTGAATTAACTGGAGAAGTTGTGATGAGTCCTTCTCGTATCACCACCTTTTTTGTGGCTTTACTGCTTTTATTATTTGCAATAATAACTATTGGAAACATTGGGTTTTTAGATATAGAGATCAATAGAAAATACATTCATTATACAACTCTTTTTGTTGGGATCACTTTCATCATACGTGTTATAGGAGATTTTAAATTTGTAGGAATAACCAAGCGGGTAAAAGGGACAAAATTTGCTGTGAAAGATGACCAGGTATACATTCCGCTCTGTTTGATGTTAGGAGCTTTTAATATTATTATTGCGCTATACGGTAACACTAAATTTTAATTGTTAATTCTTAATTCATCTCTTTCTTTCCCGTAATTTTGCAACCGCAGTAACGCTTAAATGATTACTGTTATAATACTGATTCATGAAGAAGAACTGGTGGAAAATATTGGGTATAGCACTATTGTTAAATACCTTCACAGCGGGCTTTTTAGTAAAAGTGCCTTACCTGGGTAATTTATATGAGAGTATCAGAAACTTTTACTTTCACGTACCGATGTGGTTCGGACAAATGGCTTTACTTAGTATCTCTTTAGTGTATTCAATTATGTATTTGAGATCACAAAATCTCAGGCATGATATCTATGCAATGGAATTTACCAAAACAGGTATTGTATTTGGTTTGCTTGGATTAACAACCGGTTCTATCTGGGCCAATTATACCTGGGGCTCGCCCTGGAGCAATGATCCAAAACAAATTGCAGCGGCCATTGCGATATTGATCTACCTCGCTTATTTAGTTTTACGCGGGTCAATGACAGACATTGATAAAAAAGCAAGGGTTAGTGCAGTCTACAATGTTTTTGCCTATTTCATTTATATCCCTTTGATCATGATCTTGCCAAGAATGGTACAATCATTACATCCCGGCGGAATGGAAGGCGCTAAGGCCGGCGGTAATCCTGCATTGGGCGGAGATAGTTTAGATCCAAGTATGCGCACTGTTTTTTGGTTAGCAGTATTGGGCTGGGTTATTGTAGGAATCTGGATAACGACCCTTAAAATAAGATTAGATTTATTAAGAGATAAAAATATTATCAATGCGTAAAGGAATATATAAATTGTTATTGGCTTTTGTAGCGTTATTTATTAATGTGATCGCATTTGCTCAAGATACTACAACAACTGTAAAAACAGTGGTAACGACGGCAACGGGCGAAGAAGATCTAATGCGCAGTAATAACAAAATATTTGTAGTAATGGCAGTTTGCTTAACTATTTTAGTGGCATTGATTTTGTACGTTATCAGAATAGATAGAAAAATTACAAAGCTGGAAAATCAGCAGTAATAACACATACGCATTTACATAGTTTATCGTTATATAGATGGGATTCAGTGATCAGTGATTTTATTTATCCGTAATAAAACGCTTTTATGTCTGCACAACAACCGTATAGCTTCTTTCAAAATGTAGAAAGAAGTTTTGATAAAGCCGCAAAGTATACAAAATGGGACGCCGGAATTTTAGAGCAGATCAAAGCCTGCAACAGCGTGTACCGTATGCGTTTCCCCATCAAAAGAGATAATGGAAGTATTGAAGTAATGGAAGCTTACCGTGTGCAACACAGTCAGCACAAAACGCCGTGTAAAGGCGGTATCCGTTTTAGTGATGGTGTAAACCAGGATGAAGTAATGGCGCTTGCCGCATTGATGACGTATAAATGCGCTATCGTAAATGTGCCGTTTGGCGGTGCAAAAGGCGGTATCAGGATCAACCCAAAAGATTACTCCACCTACGAATTAGAAAAGATCACCCGTCGTTATACCTCTGAGTTAGTCAAGAAAAATTTTATTGGCCCGGGCATTGATGTACCTGCCCCTGATTATGGAACAGGTGAAAGAGAAATGTCGTGGATCATGGATACTTATCAATCTTTAAAACCCGGCGAAATTGATGCTGCCGGCTGTGTTACGGGGAAACCTGTTTCGCAGGGTGGTGTGCACGGACGTAAAGAAGCAACCGGCTTAGGCGTTTTTTTTGGTGTAAGAGAAGTTTGTAATATGCCGGATATTATGAAGCAACAGGGACTTACAAAAGGTATTGAAAACAAAAAAGTAATTGTACAGGGTTTAGGAAACGTGGGCTACTACTCTGCCAAGTTTTTTCGGGAAGGTGGTGCTATTATAATTTGCATTGCAGAATTTGAAGGCGCCATTTTTAATGCCGATGGATTGAATGAAGAAGAAGTTTTTCAGCACAGAAAAAAAACAGGGTCGATCATCGATTTTCCCGGAGCAACTAATTTAAAACATACCAATGATGCATTGGAAGTAGCGTGCGATATCTTAATTCCCGCAGCATTAGAAAACGTTATTAACGGAGATAACGCACCTCGTGTTAAAGCGAAGATAATTGCAGAAGCCGCCAACGGCCCATGTACACCTGATGCGGATGAAATATTTACCAAACGAGGGATTTTAGTAGTGCCTGATATGTATTTAAATGCAGGCGGCGTTACCGTAAGTTATTTTGAATGGCTCAAAAACCTTAGCCATGTGCGTTATGGCCGTTTGGAAAAACGTTTTACTGAAAATTTAAACACACATATCTTATCGCAAATAGAAGCACTGACAGATAAAAAAGTAAGCGATAAAGAACGTTCACTAATTATGCACGGTGCAGAAGAAATTGACCTGGTGCATAGTGGATTGGAAGAAACCATGGCTGGCGCCACCAGAGAAATTATGGAAATATGGAAAGCTAATCCTACCATACCTGATATGCGTACAGCCGCTTACGTTAGTGCCATTAATAAAGTAGCAACCAGTTATGCTGAATTGGGTATTTTTCCTTAAAAGCAATTATATCTATAGCCTTTTCATTATCAATAGCATAAATGAAACACTAGTATAATAAAATATTATAGCCCAGATAGACAATGTATAATATTAATGATGCATATCTGTACTAGCAGAAAAAAATCACAATTTCTCTACCATCACCCGGTAATGAATCCCATCCGCACTTTTATCCCTGATCTTAGTTAAAAGATTTTGTGTAAGATAATTCCATTGAGATTCGTCATGATCAGCATAACGATGTGGCTGTAATTTGATATCCAATGTACGTATATAACCTTCTTTAGGATGATCGGCAGGAATCAGCTAAAAGTAATTAGAATAGCTTCATTCTAATTATTGTCCTATTTATTTCCTGTTTAGCAAGGAGTTATATAACATCGTAAAAAATAAGTAGTTGTACAAATAAAGGACAGTCATGTATGAATATGAACTGTCCTTTATTTGTATCTATTTAAGTTGTTCAGTAAATCCACCCGTTTTTGAGTAGAATTATCTGCATTATCATCTATACTTACGATGTGTTACCTTAGCAGCATACCAAAACTTGTATGCAAAACAAAATTGTCATTATAAACGCTTTCGATGCAGAAGATTTTTTCATAGAAAAATTATCCAAAGAATACGATAACGCCATTACCGAAAACGGCGTGGTAAGTGAATTGCTATTCATTAGCAGTATGAATTTTTCGTTTGCCCCATTTCCACAACAATACAATTTTGAAACGCTTGAGCGTGATCTGCAGGAAAGTGTGACTGCCATCAAATCAGCCTCTACTGTGGCTTTTTTTACCTCTTACCATACACGTAAACACATAAATCCTGCATTTACTCAATTTGTTTCGCGCCTGTTTCATTTGCAAAATGGCAGTGTTAATAAAAGTATTTGGGGTGAGGGTATAACCTATAACAAACGTATTCGCATCATCTCAGTAATTGATGATGTGGCTACCTGGAAAAAGTATAAGTTTAAAAAAGATGCATCTATATTACCTATAAACAAAATCGACTTTAGTCTGTTTGGTTTCGATGAAGTATTTACCAGCACGTTTGGTTATTTGCAGGATAATGAACTGAATGAATACGGGCTAAAATGCCTTTCGCGAATGCATGATTTTGCTGCAAGTGACTGTTGATACGCAGGTAGCAAATGTTTTTATTTTTTATCTTTCTTCTTTATAATCTCATTGGTAGCATCCTCTTGCTTAATGCATTTAAAAACGATCGTAGCAGATTTTTTTCCTACAATTATAGCAGGGTTCTCATCAGTAGTAGTATAATTTTGGGGCAGCTTCTTTTTTGCTTTCTGAATATCTTTCGTTGATAGTATCCTGTCTTTTATTTTTACTTCAACCATTATATGGCTCTCGGTCATGATCTTTTAATTGAGGTATTGTTTGATAAAAGGTACTTGAGTAGAAATTGTATATGCAATGATGCAAGAATTATCTGTGGTAAATATCTGCGTTAAAACCGAAAAATATAGCCGGTTAAAGGTTACCAAATTATTATATATACCGCTAATAAATTGGTTGGTATTGTATCCACTTAGGTTTAGCTTTGTAGTTATAGTAATTGTGTATGTTAAAAGTCGCATCCTTTCAAATAGCCGATAGCATTGATATTAAGCAGGTTCAGTCGAATTTTATGAAGACCGTTTATTATTCTGATAATGATGAGCTATACTATCAGATAGCGGCAGATCAGTTTATTTATGTTTTTAAATACGGCATAGTATGTTTTCTTAATCACACAGAATCTGCCATAGCGGATTTTATAAAATTCATTTCGCCTTATTGTAAAAACATTTTACCAACGAAGCTAAGTGAGGAATTTGAAATTGAAACGAGTGCTCCACACATAAAATTCGGCTATAACAAAATTGAGATAACATCTGCAGATATTGAAAGCCTTCGCATCATCATGCTTAATGTATCAGAGTCTGTAGCGCTCGATCATTATTCGCAACAAACTAATAAGCTTCTCGAAGAAACAAATCGCCATACCGAAACATTAGGCCATAATGGAAAGCTGGCTATCTCCGATAAGAATCTGAAAAAAATTATCGGTCGCACATTGAATTTGAAAAACCGCATCCTCGAAAATTTATATATTTTCGATTCACCTGATGAAACCTGGGAAGATGAAAATTTAAAAAAATTAGATGTCGGCCTTAAAAAAACATTCGATCTGCAAGTAAGGTTTCGTGATATTTCAGAAGGGCTTGGTATTGTAAAAGAAAACCTTGAATTATTTAAAGATCTGCTTCAAAGCAAAAGCAGCAGAACATTGGAATGGATAGTTATCATTCTCATTTTTATTGAGGTAACAAATTTGTTGCTGGATAAAATATTAAAATTAAAATAATGACCGCCGCGACAAAAAGGTTTATAGAAATAAATATCTTTCTACCGCTTATAAAAACGATCATATTCGTTGAGTATAATTCTGTATTTTAGTAGCCATAATTATACGCAAATTGATCCACCCAACTTTTCTCCAAAAAAATAACTGCAATAATTCAATTTCTTCAAAAAGGAGATATCTACGTATTTATAATCTAAAACCATAAAACAACAATGAGAAATTCAAAACCAAAAATGAAAAGTGGATATGCTTTGTATCCAAGAAAGTTATTTTCCAAACAACATTTACTATTGATTTGTTGCGCGCTTCTTATTAATATAAGCTTTGGACAAGCCCCTGTAATAACAAATGAGACAACTTCAATTTCTAGCAAAGTAGGGACTTCGTTTGGTTACAGTATTACGGCATCCAATAGTCCAACTAGTTATAGCATTAATGGATCTTTACCTGCTGGCTTAAATCTAAATCAGTCTTCAGGATTAATATCTGGTACGCCTACTGTATCAGGTAATTTTGATGTTACACTAAATGCAACAAACGCTGTTGGAACTGGAACAAAATCTACTACTATTACAATTCTACCTGCTGTACCTGTAATAAGTGGTTCTGTAGTTGTAACTGCTACTTTAGGAACATCCTTTAGTTACAATATTATAGCTAGTAATATCCCTACAGCTTACACTGCGACAAATCTGCCTGCTGGATTAAATTTAAATGCAACTACAGGGTTAATTAGTGGTAAACCAACAGCATCGGGCAATTTCAATGTTACGCTTACTGCAAGTAATGCTGGTGGAACTGCAGCAAAAACATTGGTTATTGTAACTAATCACAATTAAAAAAATCAACATGAAAATTTTTAAAATAAACCAAAGTAAGTTTTTGCGTTTACCATCATATTTACTCCTCATTGCTTTTACATTTTTTGTAACAAGTTTTTCTTTTGCGCAAGCTCCTGTAATAACCAGTTCTGCAGCAATTTCAAATGTTGTGAATACTGCATTTGGTTATAGTATTGTAGCTACAAATGCTCCAACTAGTTATTCTGTAACTGGTACTTTACCTACAGGATTGAGTTTGAATACAACAACAGGAGTAATTAGTGGAACTCCATCAGTCGTAGGGGTATATAATATTACATTTAATGCTATCAATGCAAGTGGAACAGGATCTCTTACTGCCACAATAACAATTTTACCACCACCACCCGTAATAACGAGCAGCGGAACTGCAAATGGTGTAGCTGGTTCAGCCTTTAGTTTTTCGATAATAGCAACTAATAGTCCAACAGGTTATACAGCAACCGGACTACCTTCAGGCTTAAGCATAAATACATCTACTGGTGTAATTACAGGTACAGTTGTAACAGCAGGTAATTATAATACTACAATAACAGCGGCAAATGCAACTGGCACTAGTGGGCCACAGGCATTGACTATAGTAATTTGTGCTAATACACCTGTTACAATTAGCGGTACCACAACTTGTCTTGTCCCTGGACCTGCAGCTACTATATTAACAGCATCACCTTCGCAGAATTACGCTTGGACTGCGAGCAGTGGAAGTTTTAATTCTGCAAGTGGAGGCACTTATGTTCCGGCAACTTCTGTTGGGTATCATTCTAGTGCTAATGGAACAGTAACTGCTACTTATACAACAGGGGGATGTACTAATACCAGAACGGTAAGTGTTTCTATAGCTCCTCCTGCTCCAACAGTTTCTCAGAATTTTTGTACTTCCGGATTAACATTCACTGTCAACGTAGCAAATTATGTTCCTGGAAGTACTGGTAAATATGAACTAGTATATTATAATGTAGGTGGCGCAGGTGCGTCAGATTTTTTAGTTACAACCTCTAAATTTACCGCAGATGCCAGCGGAAATTTTATAGTGTACATAAATCCATTATTAACTGCAACTTCACAAGCAAGAGGAGTATACAAATTATATTATGATGATCCTATTTGCGGATTAACTTCAATTCAATATGATGCAATAACATTCAGTAAAACACCTGTTATTACGATTAGCCAAACTGCAAATTGTGTTGCTTCTGGTCAAACCTCTACAATTACTGCTACGCCATCTGCCGCACCGTTAATTGGTAGTTACACATGGACAGCAACTTCAGGAACTTTATCACCAACAACAGGAAACACGACGACTTATACAGGTACTGGAAACCCGGCTACTGTTACGGCAACTTATACAGATGCTGCTGGTTGTACGAGTACAGCCTCAGTGAATTTGAATAGTATAAGTAACATTCCCCTATCGCCACACATAGAAATGACAAGTACAAGTTCAGATGGAACTAATGTAAAATTCGGTTTTATTGTAATTTCTCCTGATCCCAATGTAACTTATACATGGAATTCGACCAGTGGGAATCCTCCTTTAACAGGAACTGGTACAACTTTTAACCTTACTAGGCCTTTGACCGGTGGACTAGCTACCGTTACATGTGTAGCAACAAACGGCTGTGGGACATCTCCTGTAGACCCATATTATGGCACCTTATCTGCTCGTCCATCAATTGATAACTCTACTAAAGTTAACAACCCGGTTAATTATTTAATTGGGCCAAATCCTGCAAGTAACACACTGACAATTATTGCGCAAGGGAGCGAAGGAAATATAATTACTAGATTAGCAGATAATAGTATATCAATAGAACCAACATCAAATTCTGAAGCAGGGTTTGATGAAATTATTATTCATTCTATTAGTGGAGTAGAAATAAAACGTATGGTTTATAATCATACAACACAAGCCGCTATTAATGTTGCAGATTTGACAAATGGCATTTATTTAATAGACATAATTAACGGTACAAATAAGCAGATTAAAAAAATAATTATCCAACGATAATTATCATACTATCAAAAAGTGAAAAGGGGCTGATTAAATTCAGCCCCTTTTTTTATTATGTTCTATCAGAAAATATAATTTATACCAATTCAATCACCGTGATCTCCGGCATTATCCCCACCCTACCCGGATAACCAATAAACCCAAAACCTCTGTTCACATATAATTTTTGTTTTGCGTCTTCGTATAATCCGCCCCATTCTTTATACATATATTGTACAGGGCTCCATTTAAATCCGGGTATTTCAATACCGAATTGCATGCCGTGCGTATGTCCGCTTAATGTAAGATCAATATCGTTGTAATCAGGTTTTACCTGCGCATCCCAATGGCTTGGGTCATGGCTCATCAATATTTTGAAAGGATATTTTTCTGTTCCGGGATAAGCCAGATCCATTCTTCCGTGTTTAGGAAATCTTGCTTTAGCGCTCCAGTTCTCAATACCTATCAACGCAATTTCATCGCCATTTCTTTTTAAAATAACATGTTCATTCATCAATAACCGCCAGCCTAATTCACCATGTATCTTTTTTAAATTTTCTAAGTTTTGTGTTTTACTTACGCCGTCAACGGGCCATTGTACATAATCACCATAATCATGATTACCTAATGTTGAGTACACACCCATCGGTGCTTTCAGCTGATTGAAAACATCCATGTAGTCTTTCATTTCTGTTGCCTTATCATTCACCAGGTCACCGGTAAATAAAATGATATCTGCATTTTGTTGCAATATCATATCAACACCATGTTGTACTGCTTTTTTATCCATAAAACTTCCGCTATGAATATCGCTTATCTGTAAAATTTTTAAACCTTTAAATCCTGCCGGTAAATTATCATACGATAATTGTACGTTTCTTACTTTGTAATTATACTTATTGCTATAGCCGTAAATCAATGTTGTAAACAAACTGCCACCTGCCGCTATCCCAATCCAGCTAAGGAATACAGAGCGGCTTATGCCATCACTAACACTTGTATCTCCTTCTGTGTTATTGTAAAAAAGTTTGCCTGCTATCCATTCTATCAATCTTCTTAAATCATCTAATAAAAAGAAAACAAATCCTACCAGCTTCGCCATAAATAACCCGAGGATAGTGGCAAATAAATACGTGCGCAGTTTTCTTGGTAACAAATCAGGATCTGTAAACACAAAAAATAAAAATCCTACCACGGCTACTACAGTAATGGCCCAGTAAACAACATAAATAATTGTTCGTGTTTTAGGAGATAGATTTTGCGACACTGCTTTTATTGCCTGAAAAAAATAAGTATCCAGCAATAGCATGATCGAGATAAATATAAAAGCACCGAGTGGAGAACGCATAAGTTATGTTGGTTGTAGAAGGTAAGACGAATGAGAAGGCATTTTATTTTTTTTCAGGACCAAAAAATTCATTTAGTTGGTGATTGATCGCTTTAATGGTTAATTCTGTAATGATCTTTCCATTCTCATCTAATAATTTATCAACTACGGATATGGGCAATTTATTAAAATGCACCATCACTTTCATGTGGTTCAACACACCAGTTAAATGATCCATTCCCCGCAAGTTACCTGCCCTACCCGTCGCCACACCAACCAGTAAAGCCGTTTTGTGCCACCAGCAAAGATGTATCCTGCTGATATCCATTATTAATTTCAACACTCCCGGGAAACTACCATTGTATTCCGGCGATACAATAATGAATGTGGTGGTGGGGATCAGTATTTCTTCTTCGATCTTTTCAAATGCAGCATTTCGTTCTAACAGATCCAATCCTACCAATGATAAGATCTGTGCTTCTATCCCCCGTTGTTTCAACAAAAACTGGTACTCTAACGCTATTTTTTCTGTATAACTTCCTTTTCTATTGGTGCCTGATATAATTGTTATCATCTTCTTTATTTAAAATTGGCAGTTTTTTGCTGGTTTTTGCCTGATTTTGTGCCATTAATCTAAAAATTGCCTGCAGATTTGATTGCCTGCCATCGACTTACAACAATGCACAATTTAAAGAAAAACTGGTTGCTACCCGTCACATTATCATACTATTTGGCATACATTATATTATCTTTGGCAGGATTAAAATACAGGGACAGTTTTTACCCAAATAATTAAATAAACGACCCTGAGGGGGTGCGCTACCATGGCAAGAATAATAGGAATAGCAAATCAAAAAGGAGGAGTTGGTAAAACAACAACGGCGATCAATCTGGCGGCAAGTTTAGCTGTACTCGAATTCAAGACTTTGCTTGTAGATGCAGACCCGCAGGCTAATAGTACAACCGGTATAGGTTTCGATTTGAATAATATCACGCAAAGTCTGTACGATTGTATGGTAAATGAAGTGGAAGCGAAAGATGTCATCTTAAAATCTGAGGTAGCGCATCTTGATCTCATCCCTTCGCACATCGATTTGGTTGGAGCCGAAATTGAAATGATCAATTACCCCAATCGTGAAGGTGTTTTAAAAAAGATATTAGATCCAATAAAGGACCAATACGATTTCATCATTATTGATTGTTCTCCATCACTTGGCTTAATTACTGTTAATGCATTAGTTGCAGCAGATAGCGTTGTTGTTCCGGTGCAAACAGAATTTTTTGCCCTGGAAGGATTAGGTAAATTATTAAATACCGTTAAGATCGTTCAAAACCGATTGAACCCCGATCTTAAAATAGAAGGTATTTTAATGACGATGTACGATGCACGCTTGCGTTTATGTAACCAGGTTGTTAGTGAAGTCCGCAGGCATTTTGATGAAATGGTTTTCAGCAGCATCATTCACCGTAACACTAGATTAAGTGAGGCGCCAAGTTTTGGTAAGCCGGTTATTTTATATGATGCAGAAAGTAAAGGTTCTTTCAACTATTTAAATCTTGCAAAAGAGATCTTACAAAAAAATAACCTTACAAAAATTAACCAAGAAGATAAAATAATTAGCTAATACGATGATGTGCTAATCTGCTAATTGATAGCAGATGGATTTTAATTTAGCACATTAGCCTATTAGCATATCAGCACATTAATTATGAACGCTCCAAATAAAAAAGATGCATTAGGAAAAGGTATTCGCAGTTTATTGCAGAATATTGATTCTGATTTAAAATCAACTTCAGATACATTAAAACCTGAAGTGGTTGAAAAGAAAACAGGTATAAACCGCATTGCGCTTGATCAGATAGAAGTTAATCCCAAACAGCCACGTAAAGATTTTGATGAAACGGCTTTGAGTGAATTAGCGGCTTCAATCAAAATTCATGATATCATTCAACCGCTGACCGTATCAAAAATGCCGTCAGGTAAATATCGTTTGATAGCGGGGGAAAGAAGATTCAGGGCTTCTAAAATAGCCGGCTTAAAAGATGTTCCTGTGTATGTTCGCCAAGCTAACGATCAGGAATTATTAGAGCTTGCTCTATTAGAGAATTTACAACGTGAAAACTTAAATGCAATAGAAATTTCATTAAGCTATAAACGCCTGATGGATGAGCTTGATTATACGCAGGAGCAAGTGGCAGAGAGAATGGGTAAAGAAAGGAGCACTATCGGTAACTATATCCGTTTATTAAAATTACCCCCCGATATTCAAATTGCAGTACGCACAGGCGTTATCAGCATGGGCCATGCAAGAGCATTGATCAATGTTGATGTAATTGATAAGCAGTTGTATATTTTTTCTGAAATAAAAAGTAAACAATTGTCTGTTAGACAAACAGAAGATCTTGTCCGCAAAATGTACACTGGTAGCGGCGGTGCTGTTAAAAATTCTGTAAAAACACAATTACCTCCTGCCTATAAAAAGATAGAAGATAATTTAGCATCTCATTACAGCACTAAAGTAAAACTGGTGCATAATAAAAAAGGCCATGGTGCCATTACGTTCGATTACTATTCTTTAGAAGAATTAAATTCTCTGCTGGATAAATTGAATATTAAAGTGAGTTAATGCAACATCGACTATCCATATTTTTTGTTTCTTTTTTTCTGGTATTGTTATCACTTAATAGTACAGCACAAGTATTTGGGGATAGTACTGTTACCACTACAAAAGATAGTATTGCCCTTCCGGGAAATCAAGCTATGTTTACGACTGATACAAGTAAAAATGATAATCTGTCAAAACAAAAAGATACAAGTCTTTTGTGGGATAATAACATCGGTAACAAACCTGCAAAAAAAGCCTTTAACCCACGTACTGCTACAATACGTTCTGCATTAATACCGGGTTGGGGGCAAGCTTATAACAAACAATATTGGAAAATACCATTTGTATATGCAGCGTTAGGAACAACAGGATACATATTCGTTTACAACATTAAAAATTACAATCTTTTTAAAACTGCTTACAAACAATCGGTAATAGACGGCGGTATCGCGAATGATCCGAATATCGATCCAAGTGTACGATTATATTCACAAGCTTCCTTATTAGCTAACCGGAATGTATTCAGGCAAAATATAGATTATTCAGTTTTATTCTTTTTATTATTTTGGGGATTGAATGTGGTAGATGCCACCGTATCTGCACATTTAAGAACATTTGATGTAAGCGATGATATTAGTTTAGAATTAAACCCCGGCCATAGCGATATCGCTAATACAGACGGTCTTAGCTTTGTTATGAAAATAGGAAAGCGCCATTAAAAAAAATCACAATGAAAATTGCATTAATCGGTTACGGTAAAATGGGTAAAGCTATTGAAGAAATTGCTTTGCAAAAAGGGCATGCTATTGGCTTAAAAATAGATATTGCTACATTAGCAGACTTCACAAAAGAGAATTTAAATAAGTGCGATGTTGCTATTGAATTTACAAGTCCGCATACAGCTTTACAAAATATTTTAACTTGTATAGATGCAGGCACACCAGTTGTTTCAGGCAGTACCGGATGGTTAGAGCATTGGGATGAAGTAAAAAAGAAATGTGAAGAGAAGAGTGGTTCTTTATTGTATTCAAGTAATTACAGTATTGGTGTAAATATATTTTTCGAACTAAATAAAAAATTAGCATCGCTGATGAAACAGCAAACTAATTATGAGGTTAGCATGGAAGAGATACACCATACACAAAAGAAAGATGCGCCAAGCGGAACAGCTATTTCATTAGCAGAACAAGTAATGGCGAACTTAGATCGTAAACACAAATGGGTTAATGATCAGGCTCCTGCAGCAGATGAATTATTGATTACCAGCAAACGTATCGATCCCGCACCGGGTACCCATATCGTTAAATACCATTCTTCTATTGATGATATTGAAATAATTCATACGGCGCATAATCGTACCGGTTTTGCAACAGGCGCGGTATTAGCGGCTGAATTCTTAAAGGATAAAAAAGGAATTTACAGTATGAAAGAAGTACTAGGGCTATAACTCTACTCAGTAATCCTATTTGCTTTTTGTTTTAAAAGCTTTATATATAATTACTAAGTGTTTTCTTATTAGTTTTGGATGAACTTAGAATGAAGCTAACAAAGATTTTGCATTATCCATTTGCAAAGAAGCAATGTAATAAAAAACCTGGTTCAACTTTTTTAAGTTATCGGAATTGCCCGCGTTAGCTTGCCTAAGTGTATACAATTTAGCAATAGCTTCAAGGTCCGATTGCGCAAATGTTGAAACACCCAATTCTTGTTGTAAGGTAGTTAGATATCCATAACCAAATTGTGTAGTAGGTTCAATGATGGTTCCTTCTCCGTAATCATTCCAGGTTACTAATTGTAAATAAGTAAGGTTAGTTGCCAAAGCCATATCAACAGTTTGTTTAAAAGTAGCTACTGTTGGAGCAGGCGTGTTTGACAAAAGAGGACCAGGACCAGAGCCACCACCTGCTGCGTAATAACTATTAAATCCCGGGAATGCTGCGGCCATCTTGTTTCCTGAATAGGTATAACCGCTACTATAAAAATTTGTAAGATTTGCTATTGCATTGGCATATACCCAAATAAATTCTCCTGTTGCTGAAACGCCGGCAATTTGAGAATGGCCGGATAATGTAAAAAATGATGGTTTAGTAAGAAATACAGAAAATATAGCAGACCAATCAGCTGTATCTGTAATCGCCTGAGGGCCAAAATCCAATAATACCGGATGTCCCGAGGCATTTTCATAGTTTATATCAGGAAAATAATTGGTCTTTAAATAATTCATATCTGCCTGTCCCTGTGGAACTTTATTTGTAATAGCAGAAAGATCATTATCTTCATATACAATGGCATATTTTAATCCGACTTTAGTTAATCGGGAAACGATTATATCTGTATTATGCTTAGCCAGTGGCAAATCTAAATTCTGTCCGGTATTTGTTCCCGTGCCAGGCCAATCAATAAATACTCCATCTATCCCACTCAGCTTCATTAGCAATAGCTGATAATCAATTACTGCAGTGTCGCCGGAAGCATAAGGCCCAATTAAAGGATTGTAGTAAGAAGCTATTCTTCTTTGTCCATTGACGTATGTATCCGGATAGGTGCTACCTAGATTCATAGTCCAATGTTGCCCCCAGCTTCCGTTGGATTGAGGCGTTTCAAACCAAGGCAAAATATGAGCGAATACTCTTTTTGTAGTTGATTTAGTAACAGCTACGGGCGAATAAGCCACTACTGTTCCATTAAAATTAGAGGAGCTACTAACCGATTTTTTACAGCCCAAAAGGCTTGTAAGTGCAAGCAATAAGAGTAATTTGTTTTTCATATACTATTTGTTCACTATAAATAATTGCAATTCCTTTTCTAAAAAGATTGCATAAATGCTATTTAAGCAGCTTCACAAGATAGGCTAAAAGCAAAAAGCCATTGTACAATGGCTTTTTGCTTTAATATAACTTATTGTTAATAATTAGGATTCTGTCCACCATTTGGCTGCACAGCTAGTCTACTGTTTGAATTTAATTCTGTTGTTGGTATTGGATAACTGTAAGACTGAACATTACTCCACAAACTTGGTGTTTGATTAGGCAATAAATTGCCATAATAAGTAGCTTCATTTGCACCAAAATCACTATTAAAATTATTAGCTCCACCCGAAGTACTATTAGTACTGTTACCCCATCTGCAAATATCAAACCACCATTGTCCTTCTCCGAATAATTCAGCGTGGCGTTCGTACGCTAAAGGATTGGTTGCTAAGTTGACATCTGTTGATCCAGCTATAGTCGGAGATGTCAATGTCGCATAATCGTAAGGTGAAGCAGAATTAATTGGTTGGTTATAAGCTCTGCGATGAACCTTATTTATATATTCAAGCGCTGTAGGAGTAGCACCGGTATTCATACATGCTTCAGCATACAATAGATAAATGTCAGCTAAACGCAATAAATACAAGTTTGATCCGTCAGACTGTTGCAATTCAATAGCAATACCCGCATCAATTGTTTGGTATTTCCGAAAGCTCCATCCAAGGTATCCATCTCCTTTTACAGTTTTACCTAATGGTGCATTAGCAACTATATTAACTGTTTTAGATACAGGTCTTTTAAAACGATTATTGCTTGCCCCGGTAAATGTACATACAACAGAATCTGTAAATGGTTCCATTGCACAAACATATAAACGCGGATCTGCTCCAGTCGCATTGTGTCTTAAACTATCTGATATATGTTGGTACCATAACCCCGGAACTTTAGTTGTACTAACACGTTGTTTGAAATTAGCACTATCATCAAAATTCTGGTTAGTAATTAAAGAGCTTTGATCAAGAGAATCCACTAAGCTATAACCAGGGCCAACTTTAAATCCAAAACGTGTTAAGTTTTGATCATTCACAAAACCGCAGCCATATCCTAATCCTTGATATGAAGTTACATCTCCATTATCTCTAAAAGCCGATGGAGCCAAAAACAAGCCCATACTTGAAGTCAGATAGGGATTAGGTGTAACTCCAAAAATACCATAACCGCCATTGCCGCCTACTCTTTCTACTTCTATTTCAAATAAAGATTCCTGATTGAATTTTTGTGCTACACTTGAATCTAAGGAACCAGGGTATGCCGGAGCATTAAATGCCTGTTTATAGATATTGAATGGCATTAATTGTAAAGGCAGCCCACGTGGACCTGTTCCGTTTGTAATCACATCCAATAATACAGTTTTAGCACTGTCCCAGTTTTGTGTAAATACATACGCCTTACCTAATAAACCTTTAGCTGTCCATGAAGTAACTCTTCCGATATTTTCTCCTGTCCAAGAAGCAGGCAATAATGTTGCAGCGCTATCAAGATCGGAAGTGATTAGATTCCATACCTGACGAGCCGTAGCTCTTGGCGCAGAAGTTTGTGCAAGTGTAGTAGGGATAGCAGTATAAACAGGTACGCCTAACACATTAGCATCAACGCTAGCAGGCTCTTTAATATCAATATATTTTTCTCCATAAAGTCCTTCTAACTGCATATAATAGTAAGCACGTAGAAAATAAGATTCACCACGTAAAGCTTTCACAGATGCAGCATCTCCTGCAACAGCATAGTTTGCTAGATAAAATTGAGCCGCATTCAATCCTGAATTTGCATCTCTTACACCTCCATATAATCCATTCCAGGTGTTTGTTACCCACTGTTCGCTTGGAGGAGCATTATTATAAGGGCTTTTACCGTTACCATCTACAAGATTCATACCACCAGTTATACTAATATCATGATCGGTAGAACTAAGAGAAGGTAAATAACCCCATCCATCTAAGTTTTGGGAACGCATATTAGCATACCCATCAATAACGATAGAGGTAAGTTCACTTATGGTAGTCGGATAAGCATTGCTGCCCGCTACACTTAAGTCTGTAGGTTTAGGCTTGCTACAGCCAAAAAATGCCAGACTCATTATTCCTATTATTACAATTTTATTGCGCATCGTTATAAATTTAAATCTACTGTTAATATTTTTTAAAAGCTAAGATCAAGACCTACTGAATATGATCTTACGCTAGGGTATTTGTACGGTCCATCAATACCGCGATTTGTTGTACCCGCATTATTAGTACTTTGACTTCCTAATTCAGGATCTAAACCAGAGTATTTAGTAATACAAAATACGTTATTCCCCATAACATATAAACGAGCATTTCTAATTTTAGCCTTGGTTAATAATTTATTAGAGAAGTTATAGCCAATTTGCAAGTTTTGTAATTTAAAGTAGCTGCCGTTTTCAACAAAATAGCTGCTCGCCAAAGTATAGTTGCCATTAGGATCTGTACCATTAGGTCCAAGCTGAGGCTGCCCAGTTACTCCATTTGTACCCAAATTAGATGCACCAAATACTTTAGATGTTGTATTACTATTTCCATTAGGTTTATACAAGCCTTCAGCGTAAGGTTTCGAACCATTAAATATATCAACACCCTGAACACCGTGGAACAATGCCATTAAATCGAACCCTTTCCAGCTTAAAGTAAGATTAAAACCGTAAGTAAATTTAGGATAAGGATTTCCAATAACAGTATCATCTAATGCAGAAATTACACCATCATGATTTCTATCTACAAAAGCAAGATCACCTGCTACTGGACTATAATTGCCTGCGCCCTTTGGTGCATTAGCTAAACGAGGGTCACCTGCTTTATAAATGCCTGCAGTCTGTAATCCGTAGAACTGTCCAAAAGGAAGTCCAGATGCAGTATAAGTTAAAGCCTGATTATTCATCAACCCCTGAGAACCTGCAGGGCCGTAGTCGTTATCGCCATCTTTAATAGCGTTTCCTGTAATTCCATCAAGATCTGTTACTTTGTTTTTATTAAATGAACCAGTAAACGTTACGGAATAGTTTAGTTCTTTATAATGGTCCTTATATCCTAATAAGATATCTACCCCCTTATTATCAACAGATCCGATATTATCAGTAAAAGTGCTAAAGCCTGAACTTGGAGCAAGAGGTAAACTATACAAAAGATCTGATGTTACTTTATTGTACCACTCTACTGTAAAGAATAATTTGCTATGAAGCGCTTCTCCATCAATTCCAATATTTGTTTCTTTAGTTGTTTCCCAATGAACATTAGGATTAGCAATACTAGTTTGAATATTAGTAGAGAGAGGAGTACCGTTAGGAGAAAAGTTTTGAGCCATATTTGGCTGATAACCTGCAACAAATTTATACGCTCCTATATTACTATTACCAATGGTACCGTAACTAGCACGAAGTTTTAAGTAATTAATTTTAGGGAGCGCCTTTTTAAAGAAATTTTCGCTGGTAATATTCCAACCACCTGAAATAGCAGGGAAGAAACCTGATTGGTGATTAGGTCCGAATTTTATAAAATCCGCATCATTTCTAGCAGAAACAGATAAATAATATTTGCTGTTATAATTATAGTTAATTCGTCCGAATTCAGATCTAACTAAAGGATAAGGATCATATCCTCCATTAGCAATACTGAAGATAGATCCGGATAAAGGATAGTATGCATATTGTGCAGGTAATACATTTGTTTCACTAGTATATACCGCGTTATAAATACCTTGGTATTGTTCATAACCAACCAACACATTCAAATTATGATTGCCATAAGATTTATCATGTGCTAAAGTATACGCATTTAACAAACTTTTGTAAGAAACAAAATCTTTAAACAATTTAGATACACTTACATTTTCAGCAGCTGCCGTGTATGGAGCCTCGAAAGAGTTACCTTGTTCATTAAATATTGTATATCCTAAAGTTGCTCTAAATGTAAGTGATAACGGAAGTTTAACTTCGCCATAAACGTTAGCCTGGATATTTGATTGTGTAATATTTCTGTTTTTTGTTACAATTTGAGCATAAGGATTGGCTCCAGTATATCCTGTAGGACTCGCTCCATAGCTGCCGGGTGTTGGCCCGAATACGGCCATAGTTGGAACAGTAAGATATGGTGCATTGAAACGAGGACTCAATACACTGCTCGAAGGATCGATAGCATAATCAACAGGAGAAGTACTTCTCTGATAAGCGTCTAATGTTTCACCTACTTTTATTCTGTTACTTAGCCTAAAATCTGTATTTAATTTATACCCATACAATGCTGAGTTGTTATTGATATAAACACCTTTTTGTTGATTATATACACCCGACATGTAATAGGTAACTGTAGGTGGTACTCCTGTAGGACCAGCTACTCCCGAGATAGAAAGACCATAATTTTGGTCAACACCATTTCTGTATAATGTTTTTACCCAATCCGTATTGGGAAGCGTATCAGGGCGCGTATTTGTCCCATAATATCCTCCTGGATTCAGATCCGTTTGTAATTTTATAAAATCATCTTTATCTAACAAATGGTAAAGTATAGGTTTAGTTATACCATATCTTGTAGTAAGATTTACAACAGGTTTTGTTCCTAACCCCTTTTTAGTAGTAATAATAATAACACCACCCGCTGCGGATGCTCCATATATTGCCGTAGCAGCAGCATCCTTCAATACATCTATACTAGCGATATCTGCGGGGTTGATGTTGCTGCCAGCACTAGGGCCATTAGCATTAGCCGGGTTTTCCCTTTGTATAACTCCATCAATTACATATAGAGGGTTAGGTTGGTTTAAAGACCCCACGCCTCTGATTGTAATTTGCGGTGTAGTTCCAGGTTCACCTGATGGTGAGACAACATCAACACCTGAAACTCTTCCTTCCAAAGCTCCTGCAACACTTGTTGTAGGTAAATCTTTAATATCTTTTCCACTTACCGAAGAAATAGATCCGGTTACATCTTTTCTTTTCTGAAAACCATATCCGATATTAACAGTACTTACTGTTACTTCTTCAATAGTAGTAGCCTGGTGCTTAATAATTACAGCGCTGGCATTATCTACCGAAACTTCCGTTTCAGCAAAACCAACACTTGAAATAACTAAAGTTCCTGTAGTTGATGGTACAGAAATTGAATAACTACCATCATCAGCAGTTTTAGTTGCTTCGTTCGAACCTTTGGCTTTTACGGTAGCTCCTGCAACTGGTGCTCCTTTATCATCTTTAATAACACCGGTTACGGTTTTTAGCTGGGCATGCGCTACCTGCAACGATAGCAACATAACGAAAAGCATTATAGCTTTTAGAAGTCGTTTTTTAAACATAAGCAAGAATCAATTTGTTAGATTTAACAATTTTTTTGATAAGAGATGTAAAGCTATGCATTGTTTTTAACAAAACTTATAGGTTTAAAAAAAACATTGGAAAAAAGTTAACAATTATTTTTTGTCCTAAAATGCTTTATTACTAACTGTCATGATCACATGATAAACATATGATGCTCATACTTTTGATTTTACACAAAAAAGATTTAATTAAAATAAAATCGACTTTTTTTCTAAAAAAGTTTGCCCAGATATTATTTTGCCTTATTTTCGCACTCCGTTAAACAAAACGGTTACACAAATCATTGATTTCTACTTAAAAACACTGATTTTGTAAGGTTCTTGAATTGGTAGCTCAGTTGGTAGAGCAATACACTTTTAATGTATGGGTCCTGGGTTCGAGTCCCAGCCAGTTCACATCTTGGGACAAGTCTAAAAAAGAAAGACTTGTTCCATTTTTTTTGCCCTGTAATTTGCTGTTGTTCTGATAAATAAGCATAATCGCAGAATTGATTTTTTGAGTTCGATGTCGTGTGCCGTCAAATTCCAAAAATTCAGGGAACATCGAACTTATTATTGTTCGTTTTTCTTCAATATCCCCATTTTCATAGCGTCTATCAATGTTTGCGACCTTTTTTAAAGTTGATGCTACTAAATCCCTTATTTCAGTTCCTACCGAAGCTAAATCATTCAACTGCCCTTCCAATTTCTCAATCCGACCTTTGGTTAACTTTTTCACTTCTTGGAAATCATCGTCTGCCATTTCACCGTCTGCATTTTTTAATAGCGCATTTTGATAACGTTTGTTCAGTGTGTCTATCTCACTTATGATATTGGTTCTTTCGCTGTTTTGGGCTTTAGTCTTGTTGTTGAAATCTCTTATAAAGGCTTCAATGAAAATATCCACCATACCTTCCTTTGGAGATAGATACTGTAATTGTTTTATAAACGCTTCGTTAGCTGCTTCCGCTTTGAACCGTGTACCGCATGAAGAACTGCAATGATAATAGTTGTAGTAATTACCCATCTTACCCTTTGAGGCACTACCTGTCAACATTCGTTCGCACTTAGGGCATTTAAGAAACCCTCTAAGTGGCAGATTGTCCATTGCAACTATCTTGGGCTTAATAGCTCTTTTTCTTCCATCGAGAACATTCTGAACATCTGCAAACATCCTTTCGCTGATAAGCGGTTCATGCTGCCCCATTACAAAATACCCTTGTTCTTCTTTATAAGGAGGAATGAAAATCTTGCCGCAATACAACGGGTTTCGCAAGGCAACCCAAAAGTTATTTTTACTAAACCTACCTTTACCATCGGTCTTTTCCCGTACCATTTTCCATATCTGCTCTGTGTTGAAATTGTTTGCTACAATTTGCTCAAATGCCCATTTCAAAACAGGAGCTTCGACATCATGAGGTGCGATAAACTTCTTTTTATCCTCTGATATTTTATTTAGATATCCCAATGGAGCCGTACCCATGTATCGCCCTTCTTTCTTTGCACGGCGCATCCCGTGAAAAACATTCAATGCCCTTCTGTCGTTTTCTACTTCCGGTGCGGCCAGATAGAATGCCAGCATGATTTTGTTTTCAGGAATGGTCAGGTCTAAGGGCTGTTCGATTGCACCCGGCTCTACTCCAAACGTTCGTAATTGGTTAATCATCTGATAGGCATCTCCAGCATTTCTACTGAACCTGTCCCACTTAGTAAATAGCAATAATGCTCCCGATTTGCTGTTTTTCGATTTGCGTAGATTGGATAAATATTTCTGCCATTCGGGGCGTTTAAAAGACTTTGCCGAATGGTCTTCTATATAAACATTTCTTATCGAAATGCCTTTTATTTCGCAATATTTCCTTAGACGTTCTTCCTGGTCACGTTGTGAATATCCTTTGTCCGCCTGTTCATCGGTCGATACACGTATGTACAAATCTGCTTTCCTCATCACAACAATTTTTCATATCACACTTATTTAAAGACATCCCCGCAAATATTGGTCAACGGCTATGTGAGCAATTTTCTTCACAAACTCCAAGATAATTTTGGCTTCCTCAATATCTACATGAGTTCCCTTTTTTTTCAAAATTTGCATCACTCTTTCAGGAGTTAAATCAGTCGCTTTCTCACTTTCCATCTTCAACTCATTTTAATTATTACGATAGCGGATTATTCCGTTTTGGTAAACTTAAACAGTTAGCTGAAAGAGCTTCTGCTATTGTCTTTTGGTAGCATTATTTGGCTTTAGTTGGCATTCATACAACCTTGAAAAATTCTGTAAACGAAAGTGAAATTCCTATCCAAGTAGAACCATTGCCAATGCCATCTTCATTGCTTCCACGGTTTTTTATTCAAAGAGCGAGTATGCCTTATTGTTCCGTTTCAAGAGCAAAGGTATTTCCGTGTTCTTAACGCCGCCATAAGGTCATGCAAGTTTGAAAAAAAATCTCCACCCTTTGGGTAGTATTTTTTTCCAAAACCTTGTGTCGGCTAAACACTAACCTTTTTCTGCTCGTGAAACGAAACATAGCATACTCCGGCTCTTTAGACGAATAAAAAAAATGTCAGGTATGAAGATTAACAGCATTGGAAATGGTAATAGGGAAACGAAACAGCACCTCCTCTCATTACCGAATAAATCAAAAAAATCAATTCAAATCACCAGCAAATACTAAGGAAATGACACATCAAATCAATATATCGGAAGCAGCCGTATATGTCGGAACCTACGGAAAATATAATGACGGTTCAATATTCGGGAAATGGCTAAACCTGTCCAACTATGCCGACAAAGAAGAATTTTACGCCGCCTGTCATGAACTCCACAATGACGAAGAAGACCCCGAATTTATGTTTCAGGATTACGAAAATATCCCGGAGGGCTTAATAAGCGAATGTTCTATAAGCGACAACATATTTGAGGTTATAGAGGCTTTCGAGAATATGGAGGAAAACCAAAAAGAACCTTTTCTAATATGGTGCAACAACGGGCATCGGAGTTTGTCGGAGGAAGATATAAACGACCTAATCAGTGCCTTTGAAAGTGACTATATCGGGGAATATGACAGCGAAGAAGATTTTGCAACGGAACTGGTTGAAGAAAGAAGCGACCTAAGCGACTTTGCAAAGCAGTATTTCGATTATGAGGCTTACGCAAGGGACTTGTTTTTAAGCGACTATTGGAGCGATGGCGGCTATGTATTCTATAATTCATAAATAGCATTTACAGGAGCGGTGTACCACTCCTGTATTTTAACCCGGAAAACCGGGCGGCAAAAAGACACTCTCTACCAATGGCCGGGGACTGTCTTTTTGCTTTAAAGCGGCACAACCCCTTTGCAAAATCACATCGCTACAAGCCTATCCCTTCTACATTTTGCCAAACAGGTTGTAGGTTTGTTATTGGGATATTCATTATCCCATTTATTGTTTTAGTAGAACATGCCACTATTCGACCTGATTTATAAAGGAAATATTTGTTAAATTTGGAAATGAACAAGATAGCTACGGATATGTAAACAAAAGCAAGTCATATTATGGTAGTTATTGCAAATAAACCACCAAATATGGCAAAAACAGTTAATCAGGCTTTCGACGAGTTCAATCTAAACACTGTCAATCTTCTGAAATCAACTACCGATACTGCAAGGAGCAGTAGAGATTGGCTCGTAGAGCAGCTTTTGAACTTTCCGGAAAATATAGATGACTTTCCTAAAGACTATTCAGAAAAGCATATAAGATATGGCTCGTTTGCGAGAAATACCAAAATACGTCCTCTTGATGATATTGACTTAATGTATTGCATATCGGGTGGGAATGCCTATTATTCGGTAGATATTTACAATTCATCTAAATATTACATTCACACGCCGAATGCCACAAACGAATTGAAGATATTGTCAGATGCTAATAATGTTCTTAATTCCATAAGAGTGGTCAACAAGTTGGTAAATGCACTTAAAAATGTTCCTCAATATTCTAACTCTGAAGCCAAACGTAATCAAGAAGCGGCGGTACTAAACCTAACATCTTATACATGGAGTTATGACATCGTTCCTTGTTTTTATACAGTAAATGGGTTTTATCTTATACCTGATGGTGTTGGAAACTGGAAAGCTGCTAATCCAGGCATAGATACGGATAATATTAGTCAGACAAATCAGACTTATGGTGGGAAGGTATATCAGCTTGTTAGAACTTTGAAATATTGGAATGCAAATTTTGCCTCTCCAAAAATCGGCTCTTATTTTTTTGAAGTGCTGGTGCTGAACTATGTTAAGAACTCTGGAAGCCAAAACACTTATAACGACTTAAATATACGTGATTTCTTCAAATACTTGCATCAAGCAATTTATTATGACGTGCAAGACCCTAAAGGTATTCAGGGTAATATTAATATTTTAACAGCCGAACAGCGTCAGCGTATTTCCAATAAAGCTAAAGAATGCTATGATGCTGCTGCTGCCGCCGTTGATTATGAGTTAAATAAAAAAGACCAGCAAAAAGCCATTGAACAATGGGCTAAAATTTTCGGAGCAAATTTTCCTAAGTATGAGTGAGTATTACAATCCTATCAGAGAATCATTTAAGCTGGCTAAGAAGCTGGACAAATTATCATTTAATATTCTTATTGCATCAGCAGTATTAACATTAATAAATTTCACATTTACCAATTATTTTACTGAATTGAAATATTATGCAGAAATTGCAAGCAATGCCAATACTGTTGTTATTCTTTTATACGCTATCCTAAAATTCGGCATTAGCTATATTATTTTCCATACATCATTTGACAAGAGAGCCGATTTTATTGACCATTCATTTGGAACAAGTTATTCAGCAGAGCATTCCAACGGATACTATAACAACGGTACAGTAGAAACTGGCATTCTTCGTATGGGAGCAAACAGTTTTGAAAGTTGTTTTTTCACTTATAATCTTTCTATCAAATCATTGCGCTCAAAATGGGTTATCAATTTGGCCATTATAATTTTTGTAATCTCTATTGCACTTCAAGGGTATAATACAGTCCTATCTATGGTCATACAACTTACCTTACCCATATTTCTTATTTCTGATGCAATTAACCATTCGATATTTTGCCTCCGTATGAAGAATATTCTGGACAGCTATTGCAGGTTATATAATGACCTAATAGGCGAAAGCGACATAAAGAAAAAAGAACCAGAAATAATTCTATTGGTATTGAATTATGAAACCACGTTAGCCACCTTTAACCTTTTGGTAAGTGAAAATACCTATAATAAATTCAATCCAAAGTTGTCAGCAGATTGGGAGAAGATAAAAGAACAGTATAAGCTCAATTAGTTTCTTATTAAAGGATATTGCTTCACTAACTCGAAAATACCTTTGCTGAAATATTTTTTGCCTCCACTCAATGCTTTAATGGCGGTTATTATTTCGTCCGGGTCAGCGAATTTCAGTACATAGCCCGACACGCCCACTTTCAGCATATCTCCAACACTTTCTTCGCTGTCGTCCGTACTTGAAATCAATACGTTTAAATCGGAGTATTCTTCGAGCAGCAATTCTGCCGCTGCAAAATTTTCTTCTATTATGCAGACATGAGGTAAACCCTTATTCTTTATATCTTCAATGGCTTTCTGTACAGTGTCCGCCTGAAACAATATTATAAAACCTGAATTTTCAAGTTGTTTCGCAGATAAATTCCGAAGTGTTGCATTGCCATCTATGATGGCTACTTGGATTACATTTTTGTTTTCTTTTGCAGTGTCCATAATATCTGTTTTTTAGAAGTGGAGCCATAGCAAAAAAAATAGCGTAGGCGACCACACTTACCGATACTGGGGCACTGGTATGCCTGACAACGAATAAGCGAGCGCCCACGCCGTAGCATGAGCGTTCTTACTTATTGTCTCGTTGTCTTTAAATTACCAGTTTTCAGTATCGAGACTTAAAGCAAAAACACTTTAAGATTTTTATATATTACATAGCAAAGATAGCAATAATGGCTCTTTTACACAACCAGCCAGTTACCTTTCTGCATGGCTTTGGAAGATTTGGCACAAAAGAAAACGGTACAGACCTTTAAGACCTGTACCGTTCACTTTAATTGTATCGTTGCTTATCGTGGGGGTTGTATTCCCGTATTTTGGGATTGTTTTTCTTTTGCGCTTTTCTGTCTTGAATAACTCCATAAGAACAATAGCCCGAAAATAATCAATGCATAAGCAACCCATTTGCCTACACGTTCAACGAACCTGATGGCAACTGATTTTTCATAAGAAGAAAAGCCCTCCGCTCCTGTAGAACTTCGCCTATAAAACTTACGGCGGTTAATCCAGTAACGCAGTACCAAACCCAAAACCAAAAATATTATTCCTAAGACTAATGATGCTACCATAACACACTCTTTTTCTACCGTTTCAATTTACGAAAAAATATTTGCTCCCTCATTCAAAAACGACAAAAAGTGAGCGGAGGAAATAGAAAATCCTGCCGGAATGTGGCAGGATTTTTTGTTTTTATTCTTTATTGTTAAACTGGAAACTCACTTTCTTTTCATTGCCGAAATTATCGCTTATCCAAACATCAAATGACTGTGATACTGCGGACTGTGAAGTATAATACAACCGGAACTGCGTAGCTGGCAACTGGTAACTATCGTTGGGCATATACGGCGGTTCACTGTAATATCGCAATGTACCCTGTCCGTCATATTGGAAATAGCGGATAAAGTATTTTGCATCGTTAAAGTTGCCGCTACGCTCAATCGTAATTCTTATTTCAACGGTCTGCCCATTCGCTATATCTCCGGGAACTGGCATTACTTTAACCTCAAACGGATAGTTCTGCTGTATTTCGAGTTCGTCCTTATTGCAGGATGATAGTATGGTGCAACTGGTAATGACCAGGAGAAGCAACCATAAAAAATTAGTGCTATTCAATATTCTTTTCATTGTTGTTCTTTTTAAAAGTTAAACCTTAGCCCAACACCTGCCGATGGGCGAAACTGTTTTAAATCCGTACCCCAAACCACTTTGGCACGACCTTGTAAGAGCAATACAAACCTATCTGACAGGTAGGTTTCAAAAGACAAACGCCCTCCAGCTCCGTAAATAAAATGGTCTTTGTCGAGGATTTTTGAACCGTCATACAGTGTTGCTTCACTTCGGTTAATCGTTTCGTACCCCCCAATGGCGGTAAGTCCTGCATTTAACGTTATGGTTTTTCTTGCATCGCCCAATAGCTGAAGACTGTAACCGATTTCGCCTGTATAAGTTTCGAGCGGTATGTGCAAGTTCCTGTAATCGGCAAGCTGGTGGGTGTATTCAGCACCCCACAGCCAGTAACCGCCACTCTTTGCGTATGTGGTCAAGGTCAGGTTCAGATAATAATTGTCGCTTACTTCTTTTGACAATAGGCCAGCATTTATTTCTATCCCTTTTTGCCCCGGCATCATTCTTTGCGCCTGTGTTGCTGTAATGCCCAACATGGCAAGCATTACAGCTAAAATGTATTTTATCATTGTTCTTTTTGTTTTGGTTAATTAATCTTTAAGTGCATCGCATTTACCACTTTGGCGTGTACCAAATCCGAGTTTTCGATTTGAAGCGTTTGCTGCCTGCCGCCGTTGTTTTCAAAAATTTCAATCAACAGTACCTTATCATCGGTAATCGTGAACTGGTCGAGCAGGAATACATTTTGTTCAGTGGTATTGCCAGCAATTTCAGTGAGCGGTTTATACATACGCAATGGTATCATTGGCTTTTCCTGCACCACGGTACGCTTCGCCACTTTCTTGTCCACGATTTTGAAATTCACAAAGTCAATGGCAAACGGTACATTGCTGGTATTGTGCAACTCTGTATGGAAATAAAATTTACCGTTGTGGACATAGATACCTTTCAACAAAAACTGTATGCCGTAACTTTTGGAGCCGATATGCTTTACAACCCGTTTGTTCTTTTTATAAATCGTTTCCATGAGCAAGCCCGCCAGTGATGGCGAGTTATTGCCCAAGTCCTCAAACAGCACATCGTTACCATTTTCCCTGTCCGATACTTTTTGCATGGTCAGCAAATCGTAATTCAGCGTTGAAGGTGAAGAGCTGTAAAAAACGTTGAAGTTGTAGAAACGACCATCTTCGGTAATGACAGAAAAATTGGTTTCATCTGTAAAATCCTTAACGGAGGCTTTTATGCGCAGCACATTTTCGGCATCGTCTGCCTTACCTGCAATCAGGTATTCACTGCCCAAATCCACATAACGGATAGCAGACGGGAATATCAGGTGCGATGTTTTGTTGTACGTTACCTGCATTTCGTAAGGCTCCACCTTACCCATGCTTAACTTGCTTGTTTTTGATGCAACCTGTTGTGCATTGGTATTGGCTGTAAAGGTTATCAAACAAACCATTGCCAAAAGGCTTTTAAATATTGCTTTCATTTTCTTTTGTCTTTTAGTGTTGAACATTAATTTTTTGAAACAAGGAATAACTGATGACCGGCTTTGACGGTTACTTTCGGCGTTCTCATTTTTTTGGAGAAGTAACCCGATATTCCCTGCACCACGCCACGGGAAAGGTCGCCTGCTGCCTGCTGGCCTGCGGAGCGGGTCATCATAATGGATGTACCGGAGGTTTGGCTCATATTAGAGGCGATTTCCGTTAAGGCATTCATTTCGGGCGAATAAGGAACATAAAGCCCTTGCTGCCCGTCCAAATCGTACACAGTTATATCCACAGGTGTAATGTTGCCTTCAAACTCAATGGACGTTACTTTTAACTGCAATCTTCCATTTTGAAATTTGGCATTTGCTGTTAACACGGTTCCTGCCGGAATGGTACGGCTGGGCATTTTTGCGTTTTCCAACAAACGCAACCTTACACCGCTTTCATCGGTTACGGTCTGCGTTTCCTGTACGATTGCCCTGATGCTGTTTTTAGGCTGCTGCACCTGCTCATTGGTTCCTGCTGTATAAAATCCCCTGTTACGGGCTTCATTCCAGTTTGCAAGGAAAGCACTGTCGGTTGGTTCACGGTACAATGCAGATACGGCGTTTTTCTTTGCTGGTGTGAACGCCACAAAATGTTCCTTTTGTGTACCGCTCTTTACAGGAATAGTGCTATCTACCTTACCGGGTTGTGGTGTCATATTGGACGGCAGATACTTTGCTGCCATCTGGTAAGACTTTTCCATCAATGCCATTTGGTCTTGCACAGTCGTTGTAGCTGGCACATCTTTTTGCGCTAACTTCTCTTTCAGTTCATCTACTTGCTTGCGGAGTTCCTGGGTTTGATAATCGTTATTGTCGTAAAATGAGCTTAATGTACTTTGGGCATTGCGATAGCTGTTCAAAGCGGGGTTACTGCTGCCCCTGCGTGTACCGCCACCACCAGCAGATCCGTCTTCGTAATCCTCATCCGGATTAGCTGCTTTCTCATTGGCGGTACTGTCCTCATTCCAGTAATCAGAAAGAGAAGTAAGCGCATTGCGCTTTTCCTGCATTTTTTGGTCGAGCATTTCCTGTTCATAGGCTTTTTGCTTGTCAGACTGCAAGCCTGCATCCGTAGCCTGCGGTACGGCATCATTCAGCCCAAAATCCTCAACCTTTTTCTTGTCGGAAGATGGTTTGAAGATTAAATACATACAGCCGAGAAATACCACGGCCATCAAAACAAAGATGATGGGCTTTTTTAGCTTTTCGGCTTTGCGTTTCGCACCATCCTGCGGTGCGCTCTGTTGGTTATTCGGGTCGTCATCTTCGACCAGAATACTCACTCTTTTGTTTTCATTATCTTTCATACAACTTGTTTTTTAGAATTTTTGAAATACTATCCTGCGGTGAAACCGGGGACTTTTTTTGCCGGATGACCGGGTTCTCGATATGCTCTATTGTTATCTTGTTGTTGGACTGTGCTACATCGTAGCATACTTTCAGTATCACCACAAGGGACAACAACGCATAACCTGCAAAGAGCAGCAGTGTATAGTGGTGTTGCCTTTTAAGGGGCAACTCCCGCCACTGCTCATCGAGCCTGTCAAACCATTTGCTGATTTTTGTTCTTAGTTTTTTCATGCCTCGATTATTTTCCGTTCTTAGCGCCTGATACCTTTGCCTTTAGGAATAGCCTTTTGCTTCGGTGTTTCACTGACCATAGCAATTGCTTCTTTAGCTTTGGGTGCGGTAATCACGGATAGGTTTGCCAGTTCCGATTGTTTCAGTAATCCGCCGAACTGGTCTTTCCTTGCCACTTCCATTTTGTGCAGAAAGAATTTTCCGTTGAGGTATTTTACCCGCATACAGCATTCCACCCGTGGCTTATCTTCACCTGTCCATAGCAGGTAGCCCGTAACCAACAATTCCTGATTAGGTACACCTACTGAACCTTTACGGTTGTCTGCGAGATAATCCCCAATGCTGTCTTTCAGCTTTCCGGCATACGCACCCTGTGTATGGAAATAGCCACTATATCCTTTCGCTGTAAGGATTTTGGCAAACGTGTTTAAATCTGATAATGCTTCCATAAAATTGATTTTAGCGTTCGATAACCTCCATGTCCTTGTTTTCCAGCACAGCAAATTTTTCAATATTGAAACCCTGCGGGTTGTTGTCCGAACGGACAGAGTTTACGAGGTTGCAGGAAGTTATCAAGCTACGCTTGGTTACATTGCTCGAACGGATGATGAATTGTTTGGCGTAGGTACGCACGGCATAAGGATAGTGGTCGAAGTTGCAGACCACGCTATCCACCTCGATACGCTGCTGCACATTACCCGAAATGATGCGGTTGTAATAACCCTTTTCGGATAAGTCTTTGTAATAATCAAAAGCCGATTTGTCAGCGAGATTAAAAGCCCGCTTCATATTGCTTTCGATGGCATTCTTATCCGGCGCAAGGGTAAAAAACAATTCATGGAAACGCCTTACGTGTTCCCTTGCTTCAACGGGTCTGTTGATGCTTGCATCCTGCGCCAACGCCAGCATCAATGATTTGCCGTTGTCCAGTACATATACTTTTTGTCGTTGCAGCTCCGCAAAACGGTAGGACTGCCATACGGCATATCCTACCACTGCAATGCAGAGAACGGCAAATACAATAGCATATAGTCTTATTTGTCTAAAACTGCTTTCGATGTTTCTTAATGTTTTAAATTCCATTTTTACGATGATTAATTATTTGTTCAATAACCTGCCGCCTATATTGCCTGCGGCGGCTCCCGTTCCGGCTCCGGCAAGGTTTCCTGTTTTCGATGCCGTTTGGTTCACATTACGCATGAAGTTGCCTGCACCGCCTGCCTGTATCACCCATCCAGCCACCGTTGGAATGGTGAAGTAGCCCACTATGCCAATCAGCATAAAAATGACATACACAGTATTGGATGTATCGGGGATATAGTTAGGGTCAGCCAGCATTGCAATATCCCGTTCCAGTATGAGCGATTGTATTTTGGCCAGTATGGAACTGAACATATCGGATATGGGAAGCCACAAATAAACACTGATGTATCGGGTTAGCCATTGCGTAAGCGTGGACTGAAACCCATCCCATACGCTTATTGCAAAAGCTATCGGCCCCAATATCGAAAGCACAATGAGGAAGAACGTTCGTATCGTGTCTATGACGAGTGCCGCCGCCTGAAAGAGAACTTCCAATAATTCACGGAACCAATCACGGATGCTTTTCTTTAAATCATACATTCCCCGTTCCATATACATTCCCGACATCGTAACCAGGTCTGACGGCGACCAGCCCAATTCATCCAGCTTCTTATCAAATTCCTCATCGCTTACGAGGTATGCGGTTTCGGGATTGCGGAGCATGGCTTCCCGTTCCAATTGGTCTTTCTGCTGTTGCAACTTGTTGAGGTCAAGCACCTGACCTTCGAGCATAGCGTGCGTACCTTTCACCACAGGGGACATTACCGCATTGATTGTCCCTAACACCATTGTTGGAAAGAACATGATACAAAGCCCGATGGCAAAAGGACGGAGCAAAGGAAATACGTCTATCGGCTCCGCACGGCTTAATGCCTGCCATACCTTTAGGGCAACGTAGAACAGTGCGCCCAATCCGGCAATACCTTTTGCTATCGCTGCCATGTCTGCGGTTAAAGGCATCATTTCGTCATACAGGCTCCGCAGCATTTCATGAAGATTATTCCATTCCATAGCTTACCAGTATTTTTGTTCTGCGGTTCCATACAATTCCAACACTCTTTTGGTGTTGTTCTGTTTTTTAGCCCTCAAAATGCTTACGGAAATATTTTTGTTGGTGTAATAGCGGACAAGGCTATGATAGTCCTTAACCTCTTTGTACACCTTATCTATGACATCCATGCGCTCCTTATCATTTAAGGAAAGCCCGGTTGAGGTAACGATTTGCTTCAACTCTTTGAGCAACTCCGTGCTTTCGTTCAGGAGCGTGGAATACCCGTTGGCGATTGCCGCCAATTCCTGCGGGGTGAAATTGGGGTCGTTCATCATTTTGCCGAAATTCTTCACATACATTTCGGACACATCGCCCACCAGCAAAACGGTTTGCTGTACCTTGCGGGCATCTTTCACAAGGTTGCTTACGGCTTTCAGCTTATCGTAATATTCCTTGCCCTGGTCATACACTTTCTTTACTTCATTGAAATTCTTAACGACATTGCTCACGGTTGAAGAAGTCTGTACGATTTCGTTAGCACTATTGAGGATGCCCGATGCAAGGTTTGCCGGGTCGGTAACAACCCATTGCGCTTTAGCGGATGGTGCAACAGCAAGCATAATTGCTGTACACACCAGTAACATTGCTTTTTTCATTGTTTCTGATTTTTAAATGATTAATAATTGTTTGTTTTCTCACGTCTTTGCAGGGCGATGCGTTTAATGGCTTGCTCCACGTTGCCGTCCAGTTCACGGGCAAGCTGCATCACTTCCATTTTTTCTGTTTCTTCGGTAGTGTAGGCTAAGTATTCCTCGACACTCACTTCTGTTGCATACACGGCAGAGTGTGTACCTCCTAAACCAATCCATACTTCTTTGTAAAGCCTTGACGGGTCGTTGTTCATGTTGATGGAAAGGATTTGTGATTTTTCCTTTTCCGTAAGTCCGAGCATCGCCTGAATGTCATCGAACTTGTTCATGTACTTGCGTTGGTCTAACAGGATTTTGCAGTCGGAGTTATTGATGATACTTTCTTTTACGATGGGCGACTGGATGATGTCGTCCACTTCCTGCGTAACCACGATGGCTTCACCAAAAAATTTGCGGACGGTTTTAAACAAATACTTGATGTATTCTGCCATGCCCTCTTTCGCAATCGCTTTCCACGCTTCTTCAATCAATATCAGTTTACGCACACCTTTGAGCCTGCGCATCTTGTTGATGAAGACCTCCATAATAATGATGGTCACGATTGGGAATAAAATTTTGTGGTCTTTAATCGCATCAATTTCAAATACGATAAAGCGTTTGGAAAGCAGGTCGAGTTGCTTATCGGAGTTCAACAGGTAATCATATTCCCCGCCTTTGTAGTAGGGTTCCAGCACGTTCAGAAAATTGGCGAGGTCAAAGTCTTTTTCCCTTACTTGCTTTTCTTCCAGCACCGTTTTGTAATCACCTTTCACATACTCGTAGAAACCGTTGAAACACGGGTATTCATCGTTTTGCTTAATCCGGTCAATATAACCGCTCACGGCGTTTGACAATGCCACTTCCTCCGAACGTTTCGGCGGTTCGTCATCACGCTTCCAAAGTGTAAGGATGAGCGTTTTGATGCTTTCCCTTTTCTCAATATCGAATACACCGTCATCGGTATAAAAGGGATTGAATGCAATGGGATTGTCTTCGGTGTAAGTAAAGTAAACACCATCTTCACCTTTAGTCTTTCCTTTAATCAATTCACATAAGCCTTGATAGGAATTACCCGTGTCCACGAGCAGGACGTGTGCGCCCTGTTCGTAGTATTGCCGCACCATGTGGTTAGTGAAAAAAGATTTACCCGAACCTGATGGCCCCAAAATAAATTTGTTGCGGTTCGTGATGATGCCCCGTTTCATGGGCAAGTCGGAAATATCCAAATGGATAGGCTTGCCCGTTAGCCTGTCTGCCATCTTGATACCGAAAGGTGATGGCGAACTTTGGTAGTTGGTTTCTTCGGTGAAGAAACACAAGGCGGGTTCAATGAACGTGTAAAAACTTTCTTCACTTGGAAAATCGCCCGCATTGCCCGGCATAGCCGCCCAATACAGCGTGGCAACATCAACGGTATTGTGGCGTGGCTTGCATTCCATTAAAGCCAACGCACTTCCCGTATCGTTTTTTAGCTGTTTGAGTTCGTTTGCATCATCCGACCACGCCATTACATTGAAGTGCGCACGGATGGAGGAAAGCCCGAAACTGTGTGCTTCGTTCAGGTACTTTTCAATCCACTCTTTGTTGATTTGGTTTGCCCTGCTATACCTTGCCAGCGAGTGCATATTCCTTGCGGATTTTTCAAACTTGCGCAGGTTCTCATCGCTGTTATCCAAAAACAAATACTGGTTGTAGATATGGTTACAGCTAAGAAGCAAACCCACCGGAGCCGCAAAGGACAAAAGGCAATCGCTTCTATCGGTGGACAGCTTTTCATACCTTGTATTTGCCGACACCGCTCCGGGCAAATCGTCCGTATCTGAAAGGGTGTGCAGGCACACCCTTTTGTTGCCGATACGCACATCTTCCGTACCGAGTGCCATATCCTGCATCGGTGTATTGGCTCCCCGTGATAAGGTGAGGTATTGTTCCAGTAGTCCCTGATTTTCGTTTGCACCGATGATGTCATCTTCGGTCAACCGTTCCAGTTTCACAAACCCACTATCATTGATGATGCGCTCGAACTGTGCCACTGCTTCCATAAATCGGCGGACGGTTTCTTTGTCCCTTATTTCTTTCGGGATAAGAACGCCTTTGCACAGCGAACTAAAGTTGCTTTGCATCCGCATACGTTCTTTCGTTGTCTTCGTCAAAAAGAGGTAGCAGTAATGGTTGAGAAAAGGACGTTCGTTGAAATGTTGCTGGTAGGATTTCGCTAAGAAGCTCAATCCGTCCTGTGCAATGTCCGGCGCATAATTTTCCTTGATGTACCAATCCTGTTTGTGGATGATGGAATAATCCGGCAAGGTTTTGATTGCCTTGTGCCATGCGGAATGTATGGCATCGTACTCCGGCGATGCTACGGTAAACAATTCCGGCAGGTGTACCCGAAAGCAGGCCGTAATATCTGCATCCTTTGAAATGATGCAGTTGTGTTCCACCGCCAGCAATGGAAACTTGCTTTCCAGCGTTGTAGCTTTTGCAGTGTTTCTCATACGGCATCGGATTTAGGGGTGAACCTTAAACTGCGATGCACTGCTTTACGGCAGATGATAAATTTGGGATGCTTTTTCTTTGCACCCAGCTTCATCAATCCGTGTTCGCCGTACTTGCCATTCAATGAGAATGTTTTCCAAACAATGAGCGATGCACCGCCTGCACCGATGAACAGGCACAGGTACGAGTTTGCGCCTGCCATGTACATCACCATAACGAGGATAAGCACACCGAGCAAGCCACCTGCGAAGATGAACAGGTATTGCGCTTTCAGACCTTTGAACTCTACGGTTCTTCCAATGCCTTTATTGATGTTGTAATTACTCATAAGGCAAAGGATTAAAGGAAGAATGAGCGCAGGATGGTTGCTGCAACGATTAAGAAGATACAAGCACCAAACCAGCTTGCCGCCGTCTTAGATGTGTCGGGGTCGCCACTCGAAAATTTG